>Ga0116221_1000001_pt1 | contig 290888 bp, 276 predicted proteins | sample Sb_taG_5_FD_88965 | JGI IMG/M metagenome (GOLD analysis project Ga0116221, IMG submission 88965) | Peat soil microbial communities from Weissenstadt, Germany - Sb_50d_8_FC metaG | ecosystem: Environmental > Terrestrial > Soil > Wetlands > Peat | place: Germany: Weissenstadt | collected 2010-09-21 | reverse complement strand
GGATTTCCATCAAGGCCAGGGCCGCTTCCTATGCCGCCCATCTAATAGGCCGGATATATGACCGCAACCAGTTCCCCCCAGCCGTTTCTCACCCTTGCACGCGGGCGGGGTCCATATATGACATATGAACCCAAGAAGATCAGAGACATCACAAATGCTTCCGACAGCTTGTCACGCGGGCTTAAGCTCCAGAACTTCGAAATCCCCTGGCAAATGAGCATTAGGAAAGCCCAGCCGAACGCCACTCTTAGTGAAATCCTGAGCGCCGCATATCGACTGGTCGAGTTCGTGGGAGACATCGCTAGCTCACGATCACGAATCCCCGTGTCCAGTAGCCGTCGGTGCAGCGCTTCAAAGTACGCTCACGAAACCCAACCTTGGAAAACGAAACTGCGAGCGCAGCGGCGGGGCGGGGCTTCACGCCCGTGAGTTAACAGACCATAGCGCGGCCGACAATGCTTGATGGAAACGGTCGCACGCGCTTGCGCGCGCGAGATCCTTCGCTGCGCTCAGGATGACGGAGAGGAGGGATGCGGGGCGAGAGGAACTTAGAATTTGGACCCTTGTATGTGTCAGAGCGAGGCGAGAATCGAAGTCGCGCGGAACGCTACATCCTAACTTGGGCGAAGTAATTTTCCCTTCACCCCTTCTAACAGGCCGTCAGGCCGCATCTTCGTCTTAACAGACGGGAAGTCCGAAACCTGCGTGAGGTTTCGGTATCCGGGCTGGCCCTAGCTCAGGCGCGGCGGCGTGAGGCGCGCGTCTCGGCCAGACGGCGGGCGGCTTCGCCGATTGCGCCCGCGCGATGCCATCGGCTGTACTCCTCGACGGTCAGGCCGTGGGCGAGTTCCAGGGCGACCGACAATCCCGCCAGCACGAAGACTTCGCCGAGCACGCTGATGCGCGGCACGAGTCCGAGTCCGCCGCCTTCGTTGGGGACGGGAACGAGGATGACGAGGTCGGCGAGTTGGGCCAGCGCGGAATCCTTGTTGCCGGTGATCGCGATCAACTGCGCGCCCTGTTCGCGAATTGCGCTGGCGGTGGACAGCAATTCGTCGGTGTTGCCGCTGTTTGAAATCGCGATGACGATGTCGCGCGGATGCACCTGTCCGAGGCTGCCGTGCAGGGTTTCGGTCGCGTGCAGGAAGGTGGCGGGAGTGCCGACCGAGCAGAACAGGCTGGCCGCGTAGCGTGCGACGTGCTCGGGCTTGCCGACCCCGGTCACGTGGACGCGGCCGCCGCGGCCGAGCGCGGTGCGAATAATCTCGACGGTGCGCGAGATGGCGGCGATGTTCAATCCGCCGCGCAGCGCGGCAAGCTCGGCGAGTGCGAGGTCGAAAAATTTTTCGACTTCTCCTGTCGAGTCGCCGATAGCCGCTTCACGCGGCTCGCTATCGAGGTGCGGTGTGGGCAGCGCGATCGACTCGCCATACAAGTCGAGAACTTCCTCGCGCACTTCAAATCCCGACGGAAACGCGCCAAGGCGCGTGACCGCGACCGCGCCGGCGGCATTGGCGAGCCGCCCGGTCTTGTCCCACGGCATCCCCAGACGAAGGCCGGCGAAGATGCCGGCCAGGAACGCGTCGCCGGCGCCGGTCGAATCGATCTGCTTGACCTTGAAGGCCGGCACGCGAACGGAAGTGTCGCGCGCGGCTATCGAGCATCCCTTGTCGCCCTCGGTGATGATGACGGCGCGATTTCCGTAGCGGGCGCGAATCGCCTCGGCCATCTTGAGCGTGTCGCGGCCGTTGCCCGCGACGATTTCGCGCGCGGCGGCTTTGGACGGTTTTAGCCAAGTCGCGAGTTTCAACGCGCGTTCGAGTTCGGCGCGCGTGCCGAGCGATCCGATGGCGTCAGAGGGCGGCACGTCGACGTCGAGGATGGTCGCAATGGAATGGGTTCGCGCGAAGAGCAGAATCGCGAGGACGGTGCGGATCGGGAGCTGCGAAATCTCCGTCGAAACGAGATTGGCGCGGCGGATGAACGCGCCGTGGCGGCTGCGGACCTCGGCGGGAGTGAGCTCGCCGGTCGCGCCGCGCGCCATGTAGATAGCGCGATCGCCGGCGGCGTCCACGAAGATGTTCGCAAACGCGCTGGCGGTCCCGTCGAAGGTCAGGTGATGGCGAATGCCGAGGCGATCCATCCCGTCGCGGAGGAACTCGCCGTTGCGGTCGTCGCCCATCTTGCCGAAGATCCCGGTTTTCAGGCCGAGGATTCGGCCCCATCCCAGGTGGTTCAGCACCAGCCCGCCGACCTGCGTGCGTTCGATGGCGGCGCTGGCGGCGTGCGCGCGGAGCAGAATTTTTTCGTCGGCGCGGATTATCCGCGGGGTGCGATAGAACATGTCAACGACCATGCTGCCGCAACCGACGACGTCGAGTTTTTCTTCAGCCATTGCTCTCAACCGATTTTCTTTGCGCCGGCGCGATCCCCCAAATCGTATTCGCTGACCCATCCGCGCTCCAGCATCTCGGCGGCGCGCTCGCGGAGTGTGGCGAATCGTGCGGAGAATTCGCGGCGCTCGGTGTCGCTCAGCGGCGGCGTTCCCGCGCCGACTGCGTCGCTGTCGATGACGCCGAGTTCCTTCAGCGAGGCTTTGAGCGATGCGATCGTCGGGCGCCATGCCCTGGCGCCGCGCTTGAAAGTGCATGCAATACGAAATTCGTCGAGCGCATCGGAATACAACCGCATCAGCTCGACGTCGCCCGAGCGGCAGACCTGCCATGCGCGCTGCCATTCGCGCGGCATCGCATTGGCCGGGCCGGCGACGACGCCGTAGGGACGCGCGCGCTTAGTCAGGTAGCGGTTCCAGTAGTGGCGCATGCGATCGCCGACGCCTTCGGGCGGGGCGAACAATTCGAAGATGAGGTAAGGGTTGCCGGTGTAGATCGCGAATTCGTGAGCCGCCTTGAAGTGCGACGCGGCGCGAGTGTAGTTGCCGATTACGGTTTTGCTCGCGGTAACTTTTATTCCGCGCACGTACGGCAGCCGGCTCATCGCCTTGACGTCGCGGGTATGCAGGTGGGGCGATTTGCCGGGCGCGGCGATGCCGGCGTTGTCGTAGAGGAACAGCGGAAGCATCCGGCCCGCGCGATCGAAGACCGCGCCGATGTCGCGCTCGACGAATTCGGCGGGATGCTCGACGTCCTTGATCGAGAGCGGCGCGACCACGGCCGCGTCGGCGCCGGCGTGGAGCGCGTGGCTGAGATTGTCGAGCGTGTCGCTTCGCGTATGCGCGGTGATACCGGCCCATGCTTCGATTTTCTTGGCGGCAGACGCGCGCGCACGGCGGCATTCCTCGATGGCGATTCGTGCGACCGCCTGGCGGCGCGGGTTGTCGATACGATCCCATTCGCCGGTGGTGCCCGCGGCAAAGATGACGTCGGCGCCGGCGCCGTCCTGGAGCGCATAGCGAACGACAGCGCGCTGCTGGTCTTCGAGGATGCGGCCGCGGCCGTCAAGAATCGTGACGATGGGGACGGAGAGGCCCGGCCGCGGGATATAGTCGTCGAGCGAATTCACGGCGGCGATTCTAGCAGAAGCGGGCGATGGCTGCTGCCCGGATGGCATCGGGGGCGCGGCTAGCTGATGCCGAGTCCGAGATCGGTGATGAAGCTCCAATGACGCTCGTCGACGGAGGCGTAGTTCTCAAGCTTCAAGCGGAAAGTCAGCTTGTAGTTGCCGTCGCCGGAAAGCGCGGCGGCCGGAGGATTTTCGTACCAGATGCTCTTCTTGCAGACGTCGAGCATCATCTGATCGATTTTCGCTTTGCCGGAGTGCTGCTCGAGGATGAGTTCGGTGAGCTTGCCGCTTTTGTCAAGAATCGCGGTGATGACGACGGGCTTGAGTCCGGCGGGCAGTTGGGTGCGCGAAATATCCTCGCTTTTCTCGGCGAGACTGAGTCGGGCATACACGCGCTCGAGTATCACGGCGGAAAAATTCCCGAACTTGGCGGCCTTGTCGTTCAGCAGGCGCACCGTGCCGGGATTTCTTTCGGTGCCGACCTGGCGCGAGATGCCGGGCTCGGTCTCAAAGGTGCGGGGCCCGGCCGAGACGCCGGCTTCGTCGTGCAACAGTCCTTCACCGGGAGCAGGTACCGCGTTGGAGCCAAGCGGATCGATGGGGGCGTTGGAGACCGCCGCCAAATCGCTCAACAACTTCGCCTGCGGGCCGGCGCCGGGCATGGCGGGCGGGGGCTTGTCCTCGGCGGCGCATCCCGCGGTGAGGATTGCGGCGGCAAGGAGCGCGGCGGTGAAAAACCGATTCCGTTGTGCGCGGCTCATTTGGATTTTCCCTGTGGTTTATCTTTATCCAAATCCAAAGCGACGATCGCCGGACGCGCCTCATTGTAGTCGGCGACGAAAGCGTCGAACAGTTCCTCGCCGAATGCGCGTTCCTCGGCACGAACCCGGTCGTTGTGTCTGGTGGCGATCGCATCGCCGATTCGCGCGAGCAGCTCGAGCGTGGGCGAGTAATTCAACTGCGCCGTGACGCCGCCCGAGAAATCGTAAGTCCCGTTGGGCAGCAGGCGCGAGCTGAGGGTTGAGTTCATGCCGCCATTTCCGGTAGCCAGCGCGCGGAGAAAGTCCCCCGCAATCAAATCCATCACCTGATGTACGCCGGGCGGTGCGATCAGTTGCGGGACCGCGTCCATCCGGTTGACGAAGGTCGCGGAGCCCGAGTCGCGGCGGTAGTCAGTTGCGAATTCAACATTGGCCAGTCCGAAATTCATCGCAAGACTGCTCACCTGCACCGACGCGAGCGTGCGGTAACCGCCGCGCGCGATTTCATTTAGCGCGATACCGTCGCCGGCGGGTTGCATCGCGGCGTTGAAGGGCGTGAGCAGGCCGCCCCGAATCATCATGGTGACGCGGATGTGGCCGTGGTCGAAGGCCTCGCGCATCCAGAAATTTCCGTGCGAATCGAGAATCGCTGACGTGGCTGTCACCGCGGGCACGACCTTGCGATAGAAATCATACAGAAGCGGATATTTCCTGAGCGCGTCCTGGCGAACTTCGGCGTCGACGTTCATGAGCACGATGGGGCCGGCGGGCGAATCGAACTCGTCGAGCAGATTGTTGAATTTGAAATAGTGGTCGAACTTCGCCGCAAGATGCGGCATCTGGCGGTGGAATTTGTCGAGCGCGGACCGGTCATGGTGATTGAACGCGCCGGGCGAGGAATCCCACGGCGGTTTCAGATCGCCGTGAACCTCCCGGAGCGCAGCGGCGGATGCGTCGACGAGCGCGCCGATGCCGTAGGTATCGATCATCAACTCGCCGGCGAGCGTGCCGGTGACGCTCGAAATGTCGGTGGGAGTGGAATCGGCGGAAGGCTTGAGGCCGAACACGCCCGAGAATCGGGCCGGCTCCTCGGGGCTGCGCCAGCCAGGGGACAGCGTGTACAAATAGTCGGCATCGCTGGGCCGTCCGGCGACACAAATCTGATGGGTGCCGTCGGGCTCGGCGCGCCACGGGATTTGTGGTTTCGAGTAGAGGGCGGCGGCGCGGATCATTGTCGATTGGCGCGGCGGAAGCAGATCGACGACCTCCTGGAGGGCAGGGGCGAGCTTGGGATGGAACGAGATTTTGCGCTGGAAATCGAGCTGCCGGTTCAGGATTGCGATCGCACGTGACGCGCGCGCAGGGCCGGGCGGTGCCAGATAGACGATTGGCGCGAAAAGGGTTTGACCGTCGGGCGCGAAGCCGGCAGTCGGCGCTGGCCGGAGTTTCGCGGGCGTAGAAATTCGAGGCGGCGCAGCCGTGGCGCCCGACGCGGCCAATGTGGCAATCGGGCAGATGGTGATTAGAATTAATGCGGTCGCGGCGGCGATTGCGAGCCGAAAAGCCCGAAAAGGCGGTCGCGGCGGGCGAATTGTGTGCGATACCTTCGGATGGTATCCTCTGACACAACGGGGAAAAGAGTTCGAGACGTAAAAATGAAAGCTGGAATCCATCCTGATTACCGTCGCTGCACTGTAGTCTGTGCGTGCGGCAATACCTTCGAAACGCGCTCGACGCTCAAGGAGCTGCATGTCGAGGTGTGCTCGAAGTGTCATCCTTTTTACACTGGCACGCAGCGCCTGGTCGATACCGCGGGGCGCGTCGAGCGGTTTAATCGCAAGTACGGCATCAAGAAGCCGGCCGAAAAGACGGCGGAAGCAGCCGCCAAGAAGTAGCATAGCAACTCCCGCCGCCTGCGGTGCGCTACGCACCCGGGTGTGCGGGGGAGAATCCATCGGCACGGCCGCATCGGCCGCGCCGTTTTTGTTTCAAGGGAATTTCAGGTTTTCGTTTTTTCGGTTCGGGGCGTGAGCGGCGATGCTGGATAAGGCAAGTGCGATAGAAGAGCGGGTGGCGGAACTCGAGCGCAAGCTCAGCGATCCGGCCACGCTCGGCAATCAGCGCGAATACGCCAGAATCGCCAAAGAGCGCTCGCAGCTTTCCGAGGCGGCGCATTGCGCCCGCGAATATATCCGCATCGCCGACGAGATCGCGGGCCACAAATCGATCCTCGACGGCGACGACGCCGACTTGAAAGAGCTGGCCAAGGCCGAGCTGCCGGCGCTGCAGAAAAATCTTGGCGCGGTCGAGGAAAAACTCAAAGAGCTGCTGACGCCGCGCGATCCCAACGACGAAAAGAACGTGATCCTCGAAATCCGCGCCGGAACGGGCGGCGAAGAGGCCTCATTGTTTGCCGGGGACCTGTATCGGATGTACACGCGCTACGCCGAGCGCCACGGATTCAAGATCGAGCCGCTGAGCATGAGCGACACCGGGCTTGGCGGAATCAAGGAAGTGATCGCGCTGGTGAGCGGACGCGGCGCATACTCGCGCCTCAAGTACGAAGGCGGGGTGCATCGCGTGCAGCGCGTACCTGAAACCGAAGGCTCGGGGCGCATCCACACCTCCGCGGTTACGGTGGCAGTGATGCCCGAAGCGGACGACGTCGAGGTCAATATCAACGAAGCAAAGGACCTGCGAATCGACGTGATGCGCGCGTCGGGGCCGGGCGGCCAGAGCGTCAATACTACCGACTCGGCGGTGCGTATCACGCATATCCCCAGCGGCATGGTGATAATCTGCCGCGATGAAAAATCGCAGCACAAGAACAAGGCGCGCGCGCTGAAGATCCTGCGTGCGCGGCTGCTCGAGGCGGCACAGGCCGAGCAACAGGCGAAAATCGCGCAGACGCGGCGTTCCATGGTGGGTACGGGCGACCGTTCCGAGCGCATCCGCACCTACAATTTTCCGCAGTCGCGCGTGACCGACCATCGCGTCAACGTGACAATTCATCAGCTCGACAATTTTCTCGACGGCGAAATCGATCCGATCATCGACGCGCTGGCGGCCTACGATCGCGAGCAAGCGATCAGCGCGTAGCATCGTCATGAGCGAGGTGCTCGCGCGGCGCGCGTTGGAGGAGATAGACAAGGCCGCGCGCCGGCTAGCGGCAAGCGGCATCGAATCGGCCCGGCTCGACGCGGAACTTCTGATGGCCGCGGCGGCAGGGGTCACGCGCGCCGCGGTTATCACCGGCTGGATCGATCTATCACCCGCGACGCTGAACAACTTCGAGACGATGATCGCGCGCCGCGAAAAACGCGAGCCGATCGCGTATCTGCTCGGACGCAAGGAATTCTACTCGCTCGATTTCGAGGTCAGCCCGGCGGTACTGATTCCGCGGCCGGAGAGCGAGATCGTCGTTGCGGAGGCGCTGAAGTTTATCGCCGGGGCGCCGGACGCGCGCGTACTGGACATCGGCACGGGGTCCGGCGCGATTGCGATCGCGATTGCCGTTAACGCCGCGCGCGCGCGTGTGACGGCGGTGGATATTTCCGCCGACGCGATTGCGGTGGCGTCGCGCAACGCCGAGCATCATCGGGTCGGGGATCGGGTGACGCTGCGGCGCGCCGACTGCTTTGAAATTCTGGACGGAGGACCGGCGCTGGGATCTTTCGAGGTGATAGTCTCCAATCCGCCTTACCTGGATGACGCGGAGATCGCAGCTTTAGAGCCCGAGGTCCGCGCCTTCGAGCCGCGTGTTGCGATTAGCGCGGGAGCGGGAGGGCTCGACATCCTGCGCAGGATTGCGGCGGGCGCGCCACGCCATCTTGCTGGCGATGGCGAGCTGATCGTGGAAGTGGCGGCTGGGGATGCAACGAAAGCGGCGGTGGCGAAGCTGTTCGAGGAAGCGGGCTTGCGGGCCGTCTCTGTGATAAACGATTTCGCGGGGCATCCGCGCGTCATGCGCGCGCGAAGAGGAAGAGCAGGGGCGTAGTTGGCGATGGAGAAAATGATAATTCATGGAGGTGCTCCGCTGCGCGGCAGCGTGACACTCAGCGGCAGCAAGAACGCCGCGCTGCCGATCATGATGGCGTCACTGCTGACGGCGGAGCCGCTTTGTCTCACCAACGTGCCGCGGCTGCGCGATGTGGAAACCGCGATCGCACTTCTGTCCCAACTCGGCGTCCAGGCGCGCTGGACAGATGAGCATCGCGTCGAGCTTTGCGCCGCAAAAGTTACCTCGCACGAGGCGTCGTACGAACTGGTCAAGACGATGCGCGCGTCGTTCGTGGTACTCGGGCCGCTGCTGGCGCGCACCGGCCGCGCGCGCGTATCGACTCCGGGTGGATGCGCGATCGGCGCGCGGCCGGTGAATTTGCACATCGCGGGGATTCGCGCACTCGGAAGCAAGATTCAGTTTCGTCACGGTTACGTCGAGGCGCACGCCGAGAAACTGTCCGGCGGGCGGATCTGGCTCGATTTTCCTTCGGTCGGCGCAACCGAGAACATTTTGATGGCGGCGGTCACGGCCCGTGGCCGCACGGTGATCGAAAATGCCGCGCGCGAACCCGAGGTTCAGGATCTCGCGCGAGTGCTGGTCAAGATGGGCGCGAAAATCAGCGGCGCCGGCACGCACGTGATGGAAATAGAGGGCGTCGAGCGGCTCCATGGCGCCGAGCACGAAATAATAGCCGACCGAATCGAGGCGGGTTCGATGATGGCAGCGGCGGCGATCACCGGTGGCGACGTTACGATTGCAAATGCCCCGATCGAGCATCTGGATGCGGTCGCGACCAAGCTGCGCGAGGCGGGCGTGGTGGTGGAGGCGAACGGCAAGGGCATCCGGGTCGCGCGCGGCGATAAACTCAAGTCGGTGGAGCTGCGCACGCTGCCATATCCGGGGTTTCCGACCGATCTTCAGGCTCAGATGATGGCGATGCTGACGCAGGCCGACGGCACCTCCGTGATCACCGAGACGATTTTCGAAAACCGATTCATGCATGCGCAGGAACTGGCGCGGATGGGCGCCGACATAGTGATGAAAGGTGCCACCGCCGTCGTCCGGGGGCCGTCGAAGCTGAGCGGCGCCCAGGTGATGGCGACCGACCTGCGCGCCAGCATGGGGTTGATAATCGCGGGCCTTGCCGCGGAAAACACGACTGAGCTGAGCCGCATCTATCATCTGGACCGCGGCTACGAGGCGCTCGACGCCAAGCTCTCGCATCTCGGCGCGCGAATCGAGCGCGCTCAAGAATAATTCGGCAGGTCAGTTCAGAGGGTTGAATCCGCATGAGGCCACGGGTTCTTAAGTCTCAGACGCCAGAGTTCAGAAAATTTCTGGCCGCGATACTCGCGCGCCGAGGCGGCGACAGCGCCGGCATCGACCGCGCGGTTACGAAGATAATCGCCGACGTGCGAAAGCGCGGCGATCGTGCGCTTATCGATCTGACGGCCAAATTTGACGGGGTGAAGCTCACCGCGGCCACGATCCGCGTGACGCCCGCGCAGCGCCGTCGCGCAATCGATCGAATCGGGGCTGAAGATCGCCGCGCGCTGGAGCTGGCGGCGCGGCGAATCGCAGATTTTCATCGCCGCACGATGGAGAAATCGTTCATCTATCGCGACAAGTACGGGATGCGGCTGGGCCTGATGGTGCAACCGATGCGCCGGGTGGGGATTTACGTGCCCGGCGGGCTCGGCGCGTATCCGTCGTCGGTGCTCATGAACGCGACTGCGGCCAAGGTCGCCGGCGTCGCCGAAATCGTGATGGTCTCGCCGCCGTCGGCCGAGGGCGAGCGGCTCGCGGTGCTGGCGGCTGCGGAAATTGCCGGCGTGGACGAATTCTACCGCGTGGGAGGAGCGCAGGCGGTCGCCGCGCTCGCATACGGGACCGAAACCATCAAGCCGGTGGACAAGATCGTTGGTCCCGGCAACGCATTCGTGCAGGCCGCCAAGCGGATGGTCTACGGGGTTGCCGATATCGACAAGATGGCGGGACCGAGCGAGGTGCTGGTAATCGCCGACGACCGCGCGCATCCCGAATGGATCGCCGCCGACCTGATCGCGCAGGCGGAGCATGGTTCCGGCGACGAGACGGCGATGCTGCTGACGACCTCGGTGCGCATCGCGGATCGCGTCGCCGCGGCGGTGGAAGTCGCGCTGAAAAGCCTGCCGCGCGCCCGCGAGGTCGAGACGGTTTTGGTCAAACGCGGCGCCCTGGTAATCGTTCGCGATCTGAACGAGGCGTTCGACCTCGCCAATGAGATCGGGCCAGAGCATCTCGAGCTCGACGTGCGCAATCCGTCGCGATGGGTCTCGAGGGTCAAGGCGGCCGGCGCGGTTCTTCTCGGCTCGCTTACGCCAGCGCCGATCGGCGACTACCTTGCGGGCCCCAATCACGTTCTGCCGACCGGAGGCGCGGCGCGTTTCGCGTCGCCTTTGGGTGCATACGATTTCCTGAAACGAACCAGTATAATCGAGGCGTCGCGGGGCGCGATTGCGGCGCTCGGGCCGGCCGTGGCGCATTTGGCGCGGATGGAAGGTTTCGAGGGGCATGCGCGCGCGATGGAACTGCGGAGCAGCGCGTCGGCGAGAAAGGCGAAGCGGGCAGGCGGGAATCGAAATGCAGAAAAAACGAAGAGTCAGCGCGCAAAATCAAGATAAGAGCCGCGCGCGGCCAGTCGTGCAAACGGCGCAGGCCGAGGCGAAGCGCAGCGCGGAAGTCGAGCGCAAGACGCGCGAGACTTCGGTCACGGTCGCGCTCAAGCTCGACGGGACAGGGCGCGGCGAGGCAAAGACGGGGGTTCCGTTTCTCGATCACATGCTGGAAAGTTTCGCGCGCCACGGATTCTTCGACTTGAAGGTCGAGGCCAAGGGCGATTTGCACGTAGATGACCATCACACAGTCGAAGATGTCGGAATGGTGCTGGGCAGAGCGTTTCGAGAGGCGCTGGGCGATCGGGCGGGAATCAAGCGCTTTGGCGAGGCGACGGTGCCGCTCGACGAGGCGGTCTGTACGGCGATTGTCGATCTCAGCGGGCGCGCGTACCTGGGCTACAACGTCCCGATCAGCCAGGAGCGGGTCGGTAACTTTCAGACAGCGCTGGTGCACGATTTTATGAAAGGGCTTACGGACGAAGTTGGGATGAACCTGCACCTCAACCTGGCCAGCGGCCGCAACCCGCATCACATCATCGAGGCAACGTTCAAGGCGTTGGCGCGCGCGATGGACCATGCAACGGGGCGCGAGCCGCGGCTTTCAGGCGTGCTTTCGACCAAAGGCACGCTCAGCTAGGCCGCTTGTTCGAGAACTTCACCGTTATTCCCTCGATCGACCTGAAGGACGGCCAAGTCGTGCGCCTGCTGCGCGGCGACATGAAGCGGGCGACGGTCTATGGGGCAGATCCCGGCCAGACCGCGCGTCGTTTCGAGGATGAAGGGGCGGCCCTAATCCATATCGTCGATCTTGATGGTGCGATTGCCGGCGCACCGCGAAATGTCGAAGCGATCGCCAAAATTCGCGCGGCTGTGAAATGCGCTATCGACGTGAGCGGCGGCCTGCGCACAATCGAGGCGGTTCGCGCGGCAATCGCGGGCGGGGCGGACCGGGTCTCGATTGGCTCCGCCGCAATCCTCGATCCCGAGTTGGTCCGCCGCGCCTGCGCCGAGTTCCCGGGCAGGGTCTTCGGGTCAATCGACATTCGCGAGGGCCGACTTGCCGTCAAAGGATGGGTCGAGACAAGTCAGTTCACGTTAGCCGAAGCGGCGGATCGGTTTTGCGCGGCGGGAGTCGCGGCCGCGATCGTGACGGACATCTCGCGCGATGGTGCGCAGTCGGGCGTCGATGCGGCCCGGATGGAAGAAATAGCCAGGGCGGTTAGCATCCCAGTTATCGCGTCGGGCGGCGTCGCGAGTCTCGACGACATTGCCGCTCTTCGGATGCGATTCGACGCCGGGGTCGTCGGCGTGGTCGTGGGACGGGCGCTGTACGAAGGAAATTTCAGCCTGAGCGACGCGTTGGCTGCAGCTATCTGTTAACGCAATTCAGTTAAAAGCTCTTTGACTGTCTTAAATTTCCAATGACGCGCCCTTTAGGCATTAATCTGTTGCGGCTTTGCAGCCGAATAGTTGCATCACGCTGCTTCTTGGCCTACGGTAATGGCGTATAAAGCAAAAAAGTCTAAGAGATTACTGAATAGATCAAGATGGCACGAGAGATGCGCCCCTTGTATGGCTCTGGCGCCAGTAAAAATTGCGGCAAGCGAAGATTTTCTTCCACGGGGGAGAATGAATCGAGACCACGCTGGCGCCGTTGGACTGCGGCGCGAAGTTGGAAGGAGTCAGATTGAGTTATTCGGAGATAATGCCACTTTCAGCCAATAAATAAGGGCAGAAGGAGGATACGCGAAAATGGATGCGCTCACGAGGATGTTTGTGAAGTTACGCGAGTATCAGCGCGGCCAGACGATGGCTGAATATGCGCTGATTCTTGCGGCGGTCGCGGTCGTCGTCTATGTCGGCTACCAGGCGATGGGTACGACGGTCAGCAGCGTGCTGGGCAGCGTGGACAATCAACTCTAGACGGGACGCGAACGGCTCGTTCTGACCATACAGAATGGCGCCCGCTCGACGTACCCAGCGCGTGACGATCCGACGCCGGGGTCGTCGGCGTGGTTGTGGGACGGGCGCCGCACGAAGGAAATTTCAGCCTGAGCGACGCGTTCGCAGCACTACCTGCTAACAGGCTGGATGCCGGTTCTGCCGCGTAAGAGTTATAAGGCCTTTCGTCGATGTATTAGTCGCTATAGCTACTGTACACATCTCTACGCAGTTTTATCGTTCCTTTTGACCCGTTTATCGGTGCATCATTAGTGCCCAGGAGCGCTAACCAGTCGCTTGCATCGGATACGAATCACACGCGATGGCAACAGGCGCTTTGGTGTGTCGGTTCAGTTAGAGCCGGTTTACCGAGGCCAGTGCCCACCGCTTGATAGTTAGAGTAGAACTAGGAGGATAAGGCTCTTGACATTTGCATGATGCATGTACAGAATGTAAAAACTGGGTATAGATGTGAATTCACAGTCTCAACCAAACGTAGCTAATCAAGAGTGAACAGTGGACGCTGAGGTAAATGCATCTCGGCGGAGTTGGTTGTTTCAACGAAGTAACCGGACGGAGGGAATTGAAATGGATCTGATCACAAAACTGTATGTGAAGGCTTCTGTAAAGGCTCATGAGTTGGCGCAAGGCCAGACGATGACTGAGTATGCGCTGATTCTCGCGGCGGTCGCAGTTGTGGTGTTCGTCGGTTACCAGAGCATGGGCACGACCATCAAGAGCGTGCTGAACAGCGTGGATAACCAACTTTAGAACGGCGCCGATTCGGTTGAGTACTGACCGGAGACGGCGATGGCCCGGCCGGTGGATCCAGCGGGCGACGAAATCAGCGAACAGCAGGGACACCCAATGGATCTGATCTTGGAACTGTATGTGAAGGCTGATGAGCCGGCGCGGGGCCAGACGATGACTGAATATGCGCTGATTCTCGCGGCGGTCGCGGTCATTGTGGTTGGCGGATACAAGGGGATGGGTACGACGATCAAGAGCGTGTTGAGCAGCGTGGATAACGAACTCTAGACAATCGGTAGTTTTTCGACAATGACTAAAGTCTCACAGAGCGCGGGTGTAAATGGGTTCCCGCGCGATTAGTTGTTTTAACGGAATAAACGGACGGAGGAACATCGAAATGGATTCCATCATAAAACTGTATGTAAAGGCTCGTGTAAAGGCTGATGAGTTGGCGCGGGGCCAGACGATGACTGAGTATGCGCTGATTCTCGCGGCGGTTGCAGTTGTGGTGTACGCCGGATACCAGTCGATGGGTACGACCATCAAGAGCGTGCTGAACAGCGTGGATAACCAGCTCTAGTCGCGCGGCGACCGGCTGAAGACTGACCAGACAGAGTGGCGCTCGGTCGAGGGACCGAGCGCGGGACGCTGGTGGACGCGGCTACCAATCCGCCCGCTGGGGATGTATAGAGCATGCGGTAGGGCGCATGATGGCCATTGATCCCCCGGTCACGGATCGCCGGAGTGTCGCGGTGCTGCCACTGCTGGATGTAGCAAACGAGCCAACTTGGCGTGATTTTCGACAAGAAGAGCATAGAAGTACACAAATTTTGGCTGGCACAGCCGATGCGTGCTGATGGGGACGCCCTGGGGGAACGCATGGTAAAGTTTAAAGGTCGCAAATTAGGCGAGCGAGGCCAGTCGATGGTTGAGTTCGCGTTCGGGGTGCCGGTGCTGCTGCTCGCCCTTATAGGCGTGGTGATGATGGGGGTTGCTTTCAACAACCAAATTGCGCTGACGTTTGCTGCGGGCATCGGCGCGCAGCAGCTTTCAATCAGCCGAGGGCAAACCACAGACCCGTGCAGTTTGGCTAGCACAGCGTTCGAAAATGCAGCGCCGTCCCTCAATCCGTCGAATCTCAAATTCACGATTGTCCTGGGCGGAAACTCGTATTCGGGGACCTGTGCGACACTGCCTAAAACGCCATGCGCTTCTGATGGGAACTCGTGCACTAGCGCGTCACTGGTGCAGGCCGAAACCGCCCAGGTAACGGCCACCTATCCGTGCAACCTGCAGGTTTTGAACTTCAATCCTGTGCCCACCTGCCTGCTCACGGCGCAAACGTCGGTGTACATCCAATGAAGCTTAACAATGGATTTAATGAATCTGTTATCCGCCGCTTGCGCGGCGCCGAGCACGGGCAGTCGCTTGCGTTGTTAATGATCTGGGTAGTCGGGATTCTCGCAGCGGCCGGGTTCGTGATCGACGTCGGCCGTGTGTATTTCGCCTATCAACAGCTCCAGGCTGCAACCCAGGCGGCGGCGTTAGCTGGAGGCGCGGCCCTGTCCGCGGCCCCGTCCAGTGACAGCCAAAGCCAAGCAGTAAGCTATGTAGAAGGCATCGCGAAGACCTATAGCGCCGTACCGAGTATCGGGAATTTAAACTCACCTTCCGCTCTGCTGCAAAACGTTACGATTTCGTATGCGCCAAAATGCCTGAACACTCTGACCAGCGCCGGAATCCTCTGTACCGCCTCTGCGGCGAGCGTAAACGCCCTTCAAGTGACGGAGACAGCACAAGTGCCGACGACATTCGCCAAGGTGCTCGGCGTCCCGACATGGACAATCTCGGCAACCGCGACAGCGAGCGCAAGGGGCGGATTTAATGGCCCCTACAACGTGGAAGTCATCCTCGACACAACCGCGTCGATGAATGATACCGATACCGACAGCCAATGTAATGCCTCAAGAATCTCCTGCGCGTTGCAGGGTGTCCAGATTCTGCTGAGCACGCTCTCGCCATGCGCGGCAGGGCTGACAAGCTGCGGCTCGGTCTCCACCAGCTCGGTTGCCGTCCCGGCGCCCGCAACGGGGAACGAAACTGCGTATAACGTTCCGAATCCGGTCGATGAAGTCGGCCTGATGGTGTTCCCAGGACTGACAACGAGCACGGAGGAGGTTGCGGATGATCTCACGTGCCCTCCCACAAACCCTGCAATTACCAGCTACAACGGGTTTTTCGATTACCATAATTGCACAGGCAGCGGCGATCCAGCTGCTTGTTGCACAGGCAGCGGCTCGGGAACTTGCAACAGTACCGTTACGCCGCCCGTATACGAGATCGTTCCGTTATCGAGTAACTACCGCACTTCCGATACGTCTGCGGTGAACACCGCCGCCAACGTCGTGATTGCGGGTGGTGGAGGATCAAATTGCGGCGTGGCCGCTCCGGGCGGCGAGGGAACCTTCTACGCGGGCGTAATCGATGCGGCACAGGCGAACCTCGTCGCCAATACAAGGCCGAATACGAAGAACGTGATCATCCTCATCAGCGATGGTGCCGCGAACGCTACATCAAGCAAAGGAATGGAGTACCCAACGACGAAACCGTCGTGGGCTTACCCACTCGCGAACCAGTGCCAGCAGGCGGTCACGAGAGCTCAAGCCGCTGCGGCAGCGGGGACCATCATATACTCGGTCGCCTACGGCGCGGAGGCGGGGACATCGCAGTGCAATGACACCAGCCCAACTATGACCCCATGCGAGACGATGCAGGGTATCGCCTCGGCTCCGCAGAATTTCTTCTCCGACTACACGGCGAAGGGAAGCGACAGTTCCTGCATCTCGGCCTCCTCACCGACCAGTAACCTGAACCAGATCTTCACGCAAATCGCGCAGGATCTCACGATCTCGCGCTTGATCCCCAATAACACCAACTAGACGCCCGAAGGAGACGGAGGGCGCGGATATCTTCACGGACCGGGCGAGCGGCAGGGGGCAGCCGCTCGCGCGCGGCGCGATCGATCGCGCGGGTGACGAAGACTTTGCGGTGCGTGCGGGCGGCGGCGGCATGCGGAGAAAATCTCCGGCGGTTCAAATAGTTGTTTGGCTCTGCTATACGCGACAAGCGTGACTGACTCCATCGTGTCGCCGCTAATATCGTCGGCTCGTTCCAGTGGACGAACCGTTCTTACGGAAATCGAGAGCAAGCGAATCCTGCATTCGCTCGGCCTGCCGGTGGTGGTGCCGGAGGCCGCCTTAACGGCTGACGACGCGGTGCGGGCGGCGTCGCGGTTTGGATTCCCGGTAGTGTTGAAGGTGCTGTCGCCGGATGTGACTCACAAGAGTGACGTGGGCGGCGTCGAGCTGAATCTCGGCAATGAGGGCGCGGTGCGCGATGCGTTCGAGCGAATTCGCCGCAATCTCGCCGCACGGGCCGGCGACGCGCGCTTCGAAGGTGTTGCCGTGCAGCCGATGTCGAAGGCGGGCGTCGAGCTGCTGGCAGGGACGTACCGCGACAATCGATTCGGCGCGATGGTGATGGTGGGGTTGGGCGGAGTGTTCGTCGAAGTGATGAAGGATACGGCGCTGGCGCTGGCGCCGATTGGCGGGCGTGAGGCGGCATCGATGCTCGCGCGGCTGCGCGGCGCTCGGATTATGCGCGGCGTGCGCGGGCAGGCGGGCGTCGATATCGACGCGATCGTCTCGATTCTCGAGACCGTGTCGGGAATCGCCGCGACGCATCCGGAAATCGCCGAGCTGGATCTCAATCCGATCGTCGCGTATGAGGACGGTCTGGCGATCCTGGACGCGCGAATCGTGCTGGCCGCCCCCGCGAGCGAGACACCGGCGCCGGACCCGCATCGTGCAGCGCGGCTCAAAAATCTCGAGCGCGGGTTCAACCCGCGCGTGGTAGCCGTCATCGGCGACAAGCGGATGAGCGGGTACATGTGGATCCGCGCGATGGCGCATCTCAAGGGCAAGCTCTACTCGGTGCAGATCGATCCCAACGAGATACCTGCAATCGAAGCGATGGGCGTGGAGAACCGCCAGAGCCTGGCCGAAATCACGGAGCCGATCGATTACGCGGTCAGCGCGGTGCCGCGGCAGATCGCGCCCCGAATTTTGCAGGATTGCGTCGCCAATCGTGTGGCAGCGGTGGGATTTTTTACGTCGGGATTTTCGGAAACCTCGGAGGAGCTGGGAATCCGTCTGGAAGCCGAGCTGCGCGAGATCGCGATCAACTCGGAGATCGCGCTGGTCGGCCCCAATTGCATGGGGCTGTACAGCCCGGGGGCAGGACTGGGCAATTTTCCCGAAGAAAAAACCGGCGAGGCAGGCGACGTGTGCTTCATCTCGCAAAGCGGCACGCATACGATCAACTTTTGCCTCCAAGCGCCAACCCACGGGATCAAGGTCAACAAGGCGGCGTCGATCGGCAACGTGCTGGTGCTCGAAGCCGCCGACTATGTCGACTTGATGGCAGCGGACCCGGCGACCCGCGTGATCGGGATGTATATCGAAGGCGTGCGCGACGGGCGGCGCTTCTTCGACAGCGTCCGGCACGCGGCCGAGCGTCATCCGGTGGTCATCTGGAAGGGCGGGGTGACCGAGGCGGGCGCGCGGGCGACGTTTTCGCACACGGGATCGCTCGCGACGCCCGAGGCGACCTGGCGCGCCGTCGTGCGGCAAAGCGGCGCGGTCGAGGTGACGAGCCTCGATGCGATGCTGGACGCGGTCGAGTTGTTCGCGCGCGCCAAGCGCATCGGCGGCAAGAGGATGGGGCTGGTCGCGATGACCGGCGGGCAATCGGTGGTAATCACCGACACGTTTGCGAGCGCGGGGCTCGAGATTCCCGCGCTATCGGAGTCGTCGTACGACGAGCTGAAGACGTTCTTCAACATAATCGGCGGCAGCTACCGCAACCCGCTCGACGCCGGCGGCACGATCGGCGTGGGGCATGATCCGGGCAATCTCGATCGTATCCTCGAGGTTCTCGAACGCGATCCTGTCATTGACGCAATCGTGCTGGAGCTTGGCACGGGGCTGCGCGCGGCGCGCTGGGCCACGCACGAGGGTGAAATCACCGGGCTGCTCGACAAGCTGGCGGATTTTGCCGGACGCTCGACAAAGCCATTTGCGGTCGTGATGCATCCTGCGCACCTCGAGGCGATCGTAGCGCGGGGCAAGGAGCTTGCGCGCGCGCGTGGCCTGGTCGTGTTCGAGAGTTTCGAGCGCGCCGCGGCGGCATTCCGGGCCGCGGCGGACTACTGGGGGAATCGCGCGCAGTTGGGCAGCTAGAAAAGCTAGCGGGGCGGAACGAGCACAGTCATCACCGTGCCTGCCGTCGCGTCGCCATCCAGAAACGCCAGCCATCGACCCTTGAGCGACCAACTCATCGTGACGGCGCCGCGGGCGGGACCCTGGGCCAGAAGAAACGCACTATCGTATTTCAGCGAATAGGTGACGAGTTTTCGCCACGGCACCGGCAGACTCGGCGCATAGACTTGCATCGCGGCTTCATCCGCACTCTTCGAATACTCCATCGTGCTCTGCGCGAGCATTTCCGCCGTAGTGTCGAAGCCCAGCGGTTTCACATCGAGCTCGCTTTGTTCGGGTCGCGATATTGCGACTTGCGCAAGCAGCGTCGCCTCGGGACGATCGATCGCCATCCTGAACCTGAGCTTCTGATTGCCCAGCGTGATCGTGTTGCTGCTGCCTGCGAACGCGGCCGCGCCCGTTGATACGCCGACCAAATTTTCGGCGCCGGTCGCTATGTTGTACTTGAAGACGCCAATCGTGCGGCGCGAGGGGTCGGGCCCGACATACAGGAATGCTCCTTCGTCGTCCGGGTCCCAATCGAGCACGTGGATAGGCACGGGTACGTGAAATTTGGTGCAGGTGGAGTTGCGCCGATCGATGATAACCGGCGGAGCGCCCGCATCGCCCTGGCCGACCGCATAAACACTGTGCGCGCTCCAACTGAGCGCCGACATCGGGCATGAGAACTTCAGCGGTGCGACGGAACCAGCGCCAGTGACGACGATCAGCTGCAATCCATCCGGGCGATTCGGCGGCGCCTCGACGTCAGGTTGATCCGGATCGGACTTCAGCGTTTCGTCGTTGACGCCGGACTCGAGCGGTTCGGGATGCCGTCGCAGCGCAAGCGCGATCGTCGCGTTGTTCAGCCAGTTCATCGAGATGGAATCGTACTGGCCGTTGAAGCTGGCGATCACATTGCCCGCGCCAGTGGCGATCAGGTCGCGAATAATCACATCGACCCGATTGCCACCCGGCGCGACCATTGCGGTCGCGAGCGTCAGGCCGTTGGGGCTCGCGGCGAGGTCCGCGATAGTTCCCTCCTCGGCAGCGGCCGGCCCCGTCTCCGCTGCCAGGATACGGCCGGTTCGCCACGCGGCGCCTCCCAGCCCATACATAATTGTGTGCCCCGCCTGGGTCCCGACGATGCCAATCTCGTCGCCCTCCCGGAGCCAGATGGGAGGACGCGTGGAAATCGGGGCGAATCCATCTGGCATCTGGACGTTGGTCAGCACCTTGATGCCATGTGTCACATCCAGGGTGGTCGAACGGCCGACAAATGGGGCAGGCGCGGGCTTGTGCGCGTTCGCAGTCGAGCACGAGGCAACGCTCACGGCAGCCAGCGCAAGAATCACGATGAGGACAGATCTGGACATGCAAAAACGCTAGTGTATTTCGAGCGATCAAAAAAGGCGACCGATGAAGAATCCGTTAATTGAACGATTGTGGATAAGCCGCGAGGTTCGACTCGCAATTATTGTCGCGATTTTGAGCGCCGCCGGCACGATTGCGTGCGCGGCCGGAGACTGGAAGGCGGGAATCACCGCCCTTGGAGTCGCGGCGGCGATGGTCGCGGCGTTCTGGTTTGCCGTCGTCAGGCCGGCGCAAATCCCGCGGGACGCCGTCGTGATAGTTCGCCTGGCGGGTCCGATCGAAGAGGACGTGACTCGCTCGCTGCTCGATCAGTTCATGCGCCGCGGTGCGCAAAGCCTCGACCATCTACGCTACGTGTTCGAGTCGGCGGCCATCGATGGCGACGTTCGTGCGATCGTGGTCGATATCGCGGGCTTCGGCGCCGGTCTGGCCACCGCACACGAAATTCACCGCCTGCTGCGCGCCGCGCAGGCGGGCGGCAAGCGGGTGATCGCGCTGCTGCGCGGCGATAGCGCGGGGCTGCGTGAATACCTGGTCGCGGCAGGGGCGGGGGAAATCGTCGCGAATCCGGACACGATGCTCACGATGCTGGGCGTGGCGACCGGCGGCGTTTTTCTAAAGAACGCGCTCGACAAGCTGAAGATCCAGGCGCAAACGCTGCAATGGAAAGAGTACAAGGGCGCCGCCGAGACCCTCGGGCGCGATACGATGTCGCCGGCGGTGCGCGAGAGCATGGAGGCGATCGTCGCGGACTGGGAAAAAATCCTGATCGAGACGATTGCATCGGCCCGGAAACTGAGCACGGAACGCGCGCGCGAGCTGATCGCAGCCGGATTCGTCAGTGCAAAGTTCGCCGTCGAGAATCATCTGATCGACCGCGAAGGCTATATGGAAGACATCCGCGCCGAATTCGATCCCGAGGCAAAGCGCAAAGCATTCGCCGGCATGGCGCGATACCGGCGCCACGCGGTCTTTACCCGTGAGCGCGGGCGGCGCACGCGAATCGCACTCGTGCACGGAAGCGGTCCGGTAATTTCGGGCGAGGCGCCTGCGACCGGCGAATTTATCAGCGGCGTCGCGACGGCGGCGCAAATCGATCGCGCGTCGCGCGACGAACGAGTGAGCGCAATAGTGTTCCGCGTAAATTCACCCGGTGGCTCCGCGGTAGGCTCCGACCTGGTGTGGCGAGCCGTGCGCGAGGCACAGGGGCGCGGCAAGCCGGTAGTAGTCTCAATGGGCGATGTGGCGGGCTCGGGCGGCTATTACGTGGCGGCGGGGGCAGATGCGATTGTAGCGGAACCCGCGACGATCACCGGTTCCATCGGGGTCGTGTACGCGAAGTTCAATCTGGGCAATCTGCTCAGCGAACTCGGCGTCCATTTCGATTTCGTGAAAAGCGCGCCCAACAGCGATGCGATGTCGATGGCGCGCGCGATGACCGACAGCGAGCTCGCACAGCTCAATGAAACCGTCGGTCATCTGTACTCGGCGTTCACCGCAAAGGTGGCGCAAGGCCGGCGGCTCACCCCCGAGCAGGCTGAAGCGGTTGCCAAGGGACGTATCTGGAGCGGTCTGGCGGCCAAGGAGCGTGGACTCGTCGACGAAATCGGCGGGCTGTCAACCGCGGTGGCAATCGCGCGAGATCGCGCGCATATCGCCGAGCATCAGCGCCACCAACTGGTTACCTATCGTGCCGAGCGCAGATGGTTGGATCTTTTGCCCAGTAGCGCGGAGACCTCGACATTGTGGACGACTCGCGCGGCCGCCGGCGCGCTTGGCATCCCGAACCGGTGGGCGCCTGCGATGCTCGAAATGCTCGTGCGCGGCGGCGTGATGCTGCTCTGTCCGTTTATCGAGCTGTAGCGGATCCGCTAGAGCGGGGAGCGTTCCAGTTCTTCGCGTATCGAGTACATCTTCTGGCGCGCCTCGGTGATGTAGGCCTCGAGGTTGCGGCGATGATTGGCGAACAGTCCATCGGGCGCGCCGTTCATGACAATCAATGGCTTCAAGACAGCGGCCTTGCCCAGCGCGTCGATCGATTCGTCGAACAGCGTCTTCAGAACAGGGTCGTCCTTAAGCTGCCCCGCGTATTCGCGCTCGAGCGCCTGCATCATGTGATACATCACGTGCGCGTAACCCTGCGAGTGATAGAAATAATGGTCGCAGTCCCAGCTATGGACCGGGCTGCCGTCGTCCTTTGTGCTCCGGTACAGGTTCGCGTGCGCGTCGCCAAGCAGATCGGTCCACGTCTGGATCAATCGGACTAACTCGACGGCCCGGGTGTTGAGCTCGCGCGACGACGGCGGCGTGGTGTGCAACCCGGCGACGTACATCCGCAGATGCTTGATGCCGTCGTCGTACTTGCTTTCGGCCGACGGCAGTATCCACTTCTCGGCGTCGTTTCGAAAGTCAGTGTCGGCGATCACAAGATTAGGATCGTACTGATTCGAGGAAACCTTGGTCAGGTGATCCTTGAAGATGCGAGTGGTTTCGCGCACGGCCTGGATGATTCCGAGTTGGCGATCGGAATTGTTGTCCGCCGCGACTTTCGGGCCCCACAGAAAGAAATCGTTGGGACGCCACCCGAAGCCCGTGTGCAGCTCGTGGTCCATGATCGCGGCCAGCGTCGAGGCATAGATCTCGCCGGGCGGCGGCGGTTTGTCGGGCGGGAAAAGCTGGTCGATATTGTAGTCGAGGCGATCGTGGCGCTTCTGGCCGAAATGAAGCGCGAGGTTGCCGCCGATCCAAATGAGAAAGATGGCCGCAGCGCCAATCAGGAGTCGGTTCCGGTTCATCGCAATGCAGTTCGCATCAAGCGGCGATCTTGCCGGAGGAAACTATATCGCGTTGGATCGCGGCTGCTAAGACGCAGCCTGCAGCGGAGCCGCTGCAGCTGTGGCGCTCTTGAGTTCGTCGCGGCTGGTGCCCAACTGCTTGAGCAATGGAAGCACCGCGCGCGTGAAGAAGAGGCGTGGACTGATCCCACCGCCGCCGATTCTGAGGTTTTCGTGATAATTCGGAATCAGACCGTCACCCGGCATCTTGAAATTAGCGATCACGTGCGCGAGATCCGCCAGCGTGCCGATACGGTCTTCGGCCATCTCTATCGCGATCATCTCGCGGTAGAAGCCGGCGTGAGCGGCCTCGTCGCGGCTGACCAGAAAGAAAATTGCCTCGAGCGTCCGGTCTTTTTCGAGTTCCGCGCGATCCTTTTGCGCGCGATAGGCGAGATAGGTCGCGGATTCCTGCAGCGCTCCATAGCAACTCATCCGGCGCTGGGTCGCGAATGGAAGTTTCCACGAGCGCGAGAATACGTCGGACTCGAACTTGTCGAATTGCTCCTGCGTGCGCAGCCCGGAGCGAAGCAGGTACTCGCGGAACACGAGTCCATGGCGCGATTCCTCGTAGCTCCACGCCGTCTGAAACCATGAGAGCCCAAACACGCCGCGCAGCATCTTGATGCCCGCCGCGTTGTAGTCCGGCAAGTACATCTCCTCGGCGCAATACGTCTCGATGCGAATCGCGCGCTCCTCGGTATTGGTGCGGGGAGAAAGCCTGTCCCACGGGACATCCTCGAAGAGATTCCAGCGGCGCTTGCGCTCCGCGATCTCGAAGAAATCCATATAGGCGCGGTAGAATTTGTCTTTTGGGGTCATCAGGCAGGGCGACGCAAGCAAGGTTAACATGCCTGACGCTGAAAACCTAATCGAGAGTGCTCTCCAAGGAACAAGGCGCGGCAACTTGGACTCAGAATATCCCTAAAAGCCGTTTAATCAGCGAGGGTTTCTTGGCGACATCGGAAGGTGCGAGCAATGCGATCGTGGCCACCGATTTACCCCCAGCGGTCACATTAGCCGTGCCAATCTGCTGGCCGGCCTTGACGGGAGCCTCGATCGAAGGCGGCAGATTGTAATCGACCTTGATCGCGTTGCTGGGGTCGCCACGCTTGACGAAAACGCCTGCGTCGCCGCCCCAAACCGGCTTGATGCTGGCAGACTCGGCGTCGGTCACCGCAACGGATTGCCCGGCCGGCATGCCTTTCGTTGCGACCGAATGCATCTCGTAGTTGAGAAATCCCTGCGAAAGCATCTCGGCCGCTTCCTTGAAATTCGTCAGCTTGTGCTGACTGCCGAGCACAACCGCGACGAGCCTCAGGTCGCTGCGTTTTGCGGTTGCGACCACGTTGAATCCCGCCTTGTCATAAAATCCGGTCTTGAGGCCGTCGCATCCCGGATACGTCCGCACCAGATGATTGGTGTTGCGGAGCTCAAACGTTCCGGCGCGAAACGGTGCGGTGTCGATCGACGACCATCGGATCACGTCGGGATATTTGAGCATCTCGCGCGCGAGAATTGCCTGGTCGTAGGCGCTGGCGACGTCGGCCGATTGTCGGCGCGCGGGCGGCAGACCATGAACCGAGTAGTAGTGCGAGTCCTTCATCCCGAGCGCGGCGGCCTTCTGGTTCATCATCACCACAAATCCGTCAGTCGAGCCCGCGATATATTCGGCGACCGCCACCGCCGCGTCGTTGGCCGAGTGCACGACCACAGCTTTCATCATGTCGTCGAGGGAAAACGTCTCGCCTTCCTTGAGATAGACTTGCGAACCGCCCATCGCCGCCGCTTTGCGCGAGGTGGTTACATTGTCGGTCAGCTTGAGCGAGCCGTCGTGAATTTTATCGGCGACGATCAGCATCAGCATCATCTTGGCCAGCGACGCAGTCGGCCACGGCGTGTGATCGTTGGCCTCGAAGATGACTGTGCCGGTGACGGGTTCGAGTACGCACGCCTCGGTGTAAGGACCTTGCAGGCCGGTGTTCGACGCGCTGGTGGTCTCATCTTCGGCGGGCGCGGCGCTGGCATGATGACGGCGCGCAGCAAGGGCAGTGTGCGAAGACGTCAACACAGCGAGCGCGACGGTCACGGCGATAATTTCAAATGTCCAAAATCGTCCGCGAAATTTTCGGCTGGCGGAAATTCCGGCGACGGATTCGCCGGAGGGCGAAAGAGCTTTCATCACACACCACCTCCCCAACACATCGACCCAACGAACGAACGAATCAATACTAGACAACAACTCGCGCGGCGGCGAGCGGCCGGAGGTATTGAGTTGCGGATACCGCGTTGACGCTGACGCACCGCTCACGATGGCAGGTTGACCTCGGACTATACAACTGTATAGTCAAGGGATGCAGATCACGCGAGTCGAGGCTATTGCGCTGACCACTCCGTACGGCACGCCCGGCTCGCAGACCCGCGAGCGCAGCGCTGTCTTTGCCGAGGTGGAGGTCGCAGACGGGACCGTGGGTGTCGGCGAGACGTATCTCGGCGTGTACATGCCGGAATTGGCGATCGAGGCCCTCAAGTTCTTCGAACCGTTTTTGATCGGCCGCGACAGCACCAACATCGCGAAGTGCTGGAGCGACTGCCAGTGGCTCTCGAGCTACGTGGGCAGGACCGGTCCCACCGTGATGGCCCTGTCGGCGATCGAGTGCGCGCTCTGGGACATCCTGGGCAAGCGGCTCGGGGTCCCGGTGCACACCATCCTCGGCGGCGCCGTCCACGATCGTATCCCGTTGTACGCCAGCGGCGGTGTGCCAACCTTCACGCTCGCCCAGCTCGTGAGCCACGCGAAAGAAGTCGTCCGCGACGGCTACCTCGGCTTCAAGATGCGGGCGAATCCGATTGCGTACCAACCAGCGGTCGAGACCGAGCGGGTTGCCGCCGTGCGGGAGGCGCTCGGCCCGGACCGGTTGCTCGCGGTCGACGCCGTGCAGAACTTCAACCCCCAGCCCTGGAGCGTGAAGCAGGCACTCGACCTGCTCGATCAGTTGGCGCCTTACCACCTGGCGTGGGCCGAAGAGTTCCTGCCTCCCTTCGATCCCGCGCCCTACGCGGAGTTGCGGACTCGCAGCAGGGTCCACATCTCCGGGGGCGAGGGCATCACCACGTCAGCCGCGTTCGCTCAATGGCTCCGCGCCGGCGCCTTCGACATCGCGCAGCCAGATCCGACGATCGTCGGGGGAATCGGCGAGGCGCGCCGAGTATGCGAGCTGGCTGCCGCACAGCACGTGCGCGTCGCGATGCACGTGTGGGGCAGCGGGCCGACCATGATGGCGAACTACCACCTCGGCTTCACCCAACCGAACTGCTTCATCCTTGAGCGACCGGTAATGCACAATCCGCTGGAGGTCGAGACCTTGGTCGAGCCCCTCAGGATCACCGACGGCTACCTGTTGCCACCGACTGCTCCCGGACTCGGGGTCGAACTCACCGCCGAGGTCAAAGCCAAGTATCCCTACCGGCGGGGCTCCGCGAGCCTATTCGGATGAGCAGTCTCGAAGACCCTTCATTCGTCGAGTTCCCGAACGGACTCCAGCCGGAGAGCGGAAGGCATTGAGCCAGGCGCCATCCAAACGGCCAGCCCGGGCCGCGATTCTGTCGTCGGCGATGCACATCATCGCCAAAAGCGGCGAGCGGGCAGCAACCTTCCGCGCGGTCGCATCTGCGGCGGGCGTGTCACATTCGCTGCTTCAGCACCACTTTGGCACCAAGCGCGGTCTGGTTGCGGCCGTCGAGGGAATGGTGGCCGAACGCTTCAGCGCGGCGCTAACCACGACGGCGACCGACGCGCTGGTGGTGAGCAATGAGATCGCCGCCGGGCTGTCCGAGCTGATCGCCGGCGATGCACGGCTACGAAGCTATTTGCGGCGCGCATTGCTCGAAGCAACACCATCCGGCCAAGCTCTCTTCGCCAGAATTGCAGGCGTTGTTGTCCGACAGCTCGAGCAGCATGGCGATCCGAATAGCCTGCCGAGCGGTCCGCACCTCGCCTGGCTCGCCACGGAGGTCGTCGCAGTCAACCTTGCCGGTGTGATCTTCGAGCCGATGCTCGCTCGAACGCTTGGGGAAAAGCCGTTTCGCTCCGACGTCGTAGCGTGGCGAACCGAGGCCAATCGACACTTCCTCGTGGCGGCCCTGAAAGAGTACGTCCCGTCAAACACCGCGCGCTGACGCGGCATGAAGGAAGAATCACCTGCGCGGTGGGCGGCAGGGGCTGCGGCCCCTGCACCCGCAGTGAGAAGACGTGAAAATCTGCGCAGCGCATCTTTTCGCGACTACGCGATCGAAGAGCCCGCGCGCACGCGGTCTTTTATAGTGGCTTCATTTGTCCGGACGAAGCGGGACGCATCGGGACGAGTCGGGGCAGGACAGGCCCAATAGACACTCGTGTAGCAATTTGCTACAAACGGGATAAGGGCCGCCAACGATGGATCGGATAATATCATCGAAGTGGTTTTTCTACGCTGTGATCGGGTGTGCCGTCGGATACTTGTGGGTGAACCCCGAATGGCTCAGCAACGCGCTCAGAACGCTGAGCATCGACTGGTGGCGATGATCCGCCGGACGATTTTTCGGTCATAAGGAAGAATCACCTGCGCGGTGGGCGCCCGTTGCGACGGGGGCGCAAGGTAAATCGCGAGATACGCGCAGCGCGTCTCTCGCTCTCGGCCGTGGCCCCTGCACCCGCAGTGAGAAGACGGCAGGGGTGACCCCTGCACTCAGTGTTAAGGCCCGTTGGCACGGGGCCAGGGTTAAGACCGCCCGCCGTTGGCGGGCGCATCTGCATCCCAGTCGAAAGATTGAATCGCTCGACGTGTGACCTGCTGAGTATTTCGGGATCGCCACCGAGAATTTCTCGGGAGTATGTACTTAACGCAATTAGCCGGACCAGCCGAGATGGGGCGGGACCAGAGCGGAATAAACCGGGATCAGAAGTCAGCCCCTTGCTTGTCGGTCGGTCACCAACTTTTCGATTGCATCCCTTTGAAAACGGTAATCGCCGCCGATCTTGAAAGCGGGGATGTGACCCCGGCGAATCAGTTTGTAGAGCGTGCCTTGATTGACCCGCAAATAGTGGCGCACCTCGGTACTAGTCATCAGCGGGCTGAACCTGACAGCGCGGCGAGGTTTCATACTTCATCCTCGTGTTTAGTTTGCGGTCTGCCGTTCAATTCCTGAACTATCTTCTACACTACTCGTTAGCACAGGGCAACTGGTAGATATAGACGAGTATTCGGCGAGCGGGCTGGCTCTCGGATGCGCTGGCGGCGGCATGAAGGAAGAATCACCTGCGCGGTGGGCGGCAGGGGCTGCGGCCCCTGCACCCGCAGTGAGAAGACGTGAAAATCTGCGCAGCGCATCTTTTCGCGACTACGCGATCGAAGAGGCCGCGGGCACGGGGTCTTTTAATACTCGCCAGCCGTGCTAACGGCCAGGGGTGACCCCGGCGCGCAAGTTTCCTGTTAAGGTTGAAGACTTAAAATTTGAATCAGGGCCGGCGTTTGAGCCGACAGACCTACCGCCGTTGGAACCAGCGATGATCGTGCGCGAGAAAATTCAGCCGTCGAAAGCGCCGACGCTGCGCCTGATTCTGGGTGGAAAGAAGGGCAAGCCATGATGCGAGAACGTCGCCAGCGAGCCGGTTCAGAGGCAACTTGAACTGTTTCCAATATCACGGAGAGGCGGCTCCGGTTAGCTTGGAGTCGATTGCCGTGACTATCGCGTTGCAGCGGATTTCCATATCATCCACCACTCCGATGATTTTGACGACTTTCTCGTCCATACGATCCAGGGCTGAATTAAAATCTTGAGAGAAGCCCCGCGAACTCTTGAGCGCCTTGCGATAGCCTTCCTGCGCTTTGCGGTTAGTGACATTGATTTTGCGGAGATTCGCGACTATTTCCCTCAGATTTTGCAAAGCAGTTCTCTCTTCGGGACTCGTTGGATTCATACGATTTATCGCCGCAAGTTGGCCGTCGAGATAGAATGAAACGCTCTCGGCTAACTCGGGCAGGTTCCTTTCGTACTCGCTGGCTGCATCGTTCGTGCTTCTGGCCGCTCGTTGCGCCTCTTTACGCATTCGGGGAAACACGTTGCGCCCAGACTGCTTAATCTTTTCCATTGCGGCGGCGTGCCTTGTAATTCGGGCAGTCAATTCAATTTGAGTCCGCCCGATTTTGTCCATCACGTTCATAAAAGCCTGGTGGGCAGATTCCATGTTCACCATTGTGTCAAAGAACCCTAGTTCGCCCGAAATGTATCGACTCTTGGGCTGGCGTTCGCGGGATCGCTTGAATGCCGCCACCCCTTCCCACACTCCGAGCACTAACGCGATAAAGAGGAAAACCAGGAACGCGATCCAGAGATATACCCGCAGCCACGCGGCTGCTACCAAAGTTCGCGCCACAAAGGTTACGAATGCGCCAGCGATTGACGCGAGAAATGCTCTTCCGGTTTGCGTGTAAAAGAGCTGATCGACGAGCGTCCACGGAATGTACTCGCGCAAAAAGTCCTTCAGCCACTTCAGCATGACCTGCCCCCTCGGCGAGAAAATGCAATTCTCTCCAGAACCAGAGTAGTGCGCTTGATGGCACGCAGCCAAGCTCGCAAACTGGCTTTCATGCACAGGCCCTATGCTCAACAAATCCTGTATTTTTTCTGCTACGAATGCCGCGCCGACGAATTGAAATCGAGTCCGCACTACCGGAACCAGAAGCGATACTTCGCGAGAGGCCGCAAGGCCGAGCAGACCCAAACCGCTCAGCAACAAACAGAGAACTAGGGCTGGAAAACCGACCCGTCCCGATGGCTACTGCCGTTTTGGGGCATGGTAGTTAAGACCGGCATACTTCCCATTCAAATCCAGCCACTCCTATTCCCAAAACCAACCACTAAGGGTCTAATCCGGCCGGTACCAACCGGCGCGCAAGTTTCCCCTTGAGGCAGGGGCGCAAAGCGTCAGTAGCGACGTCTGCGGCCAGAAGTCCTTGCGCCGCAATATAAAATATTGTAAAACGGTTATCCGTTTTATTTATATGCGGGCTGTGGAGTATCCGTTCAAATGACCTCGCGCGGCGATGCGCGCCCCAAAGACGGCAGTTTGAGCCGGACGGCCGGAAACATGGCCGCGATCCGCGCGCTCGAAACTGTAAAGCCGCGGCGCGAGCGTCTGTTCAGCGATCCGTTCGCAAAGCGATTTCTCGCGGGATGGCAGCCAGTTCTTGTCTTTCTGGCACGGATTCCCGCGGTTCGGCGCCGGCTGGAAGATTATTTCGATCGGCAGGCGCCTGGCGCGCGCACATCTGGAGCGGCGCGGACGCGGTTGATCGACGATTGGATTCGCCGTGCGCTCGCAGGCGGCATCGGACAAGTCGTGATTCTCGGTGCGGGGTTCGACTGCCGGGCGCTTCGGATGAAGGAATTGGCGATGGTTCCAACCTTCGAAGTGGACCGCGCTCCGATGATCGTCTTCAAGGAAGGTGTGCTGAGGAACGACGCGCAGCCGGGAAATCTCAAGCGAGTACCGATCGATTTTCTGAAAGATCGTCTGGAGGACCGTCTTGTAAGCGCGGGTTTTTCTACCAAGGCCAAGACGCTCTTCGTGTGGGAAGGCGTCACGAACTATCTTGATGCGGCGTCCGTAAGCGCAATGTTCGATTTTTTCGCCGGCAGCACGCCGGCGGGTTCGAGGGTGATTTTCACCTATGTTCATTCCGATGCCATCAACGGTTCGTTCCCGGCGGCAGGGCTTGAACGACTAACGAAGCGGCTGCGGGATTATGGCGAGCCGTGGACCTTCGGCTTTCATCCCAAGGAACTTCCGGGATACCTCAAGAACAAGGGCATTGCGATCCTGGCCGATGTCAGCGCATCCGAGTACCGGCGCATGTACATGCCGAACGCCGAGGCGCTTATCGGCTACGAGTTCTACCGAGCGGTTCTAGCGGAAGTCATAACGACGGAGAAAATTAGAAATGCCGCGGGTTAAGTCAGAGCGCAAAGCCGCGCGGCGCGCGCAGATCATCGGCGCTGCAAGGGCCTGTTTTGCCCGAACAGGATTCGACAAGACGACGTTGCAGGATGTTTTCGCGCAAGCGGGCCTGAGCGCAGGCTGCATCTACAACTATTTCAGCAGCAAAGACCAACTGATGCTCGCCGTTGCACAAGAGCGCCACGAGGACGAGCTGCGCATGATGGGCGAGGGACTCGAGACGTCAGACCCGATTAACGATCTGCAGCAGATAGCAAAGAAATTCACCGACGGATACCTGACACCTGAGAGCGCTGACAAGCGGCGCATCGCTCTGCAGACCTGGTCTGAGGCTCTAGTCAATCCATCTATTCTAGCTTCCGTGCAGGAGGGGCTGGAGCAACCGCGCGCGCATCTGGCTCAGCTTATCCGACGCGCGCAAGAGGCGGCGCGGATTACATCAAAGCTCGATGCTGACGCTATTGCGCTGACGCTGATCGCGTTGCTCCATGGTTCGATGCTGCAAAAGCTCTGGAAGCCGGAGACCGATAGCGTCGCGCAATTTGCGGTGCTCGAACATTTTCTCCGGGCGCTTGAGTCAAAGTGAGTCGAACCCCGGCGCGGGGCATCGTCGCGGCAGGGGTGACCCCTGCACCCAATGTTAAGGCCGCGCTCCGTTGTCGCGCGCGGCCCCCGCCAATGATCCGCGGGATGGTTTTATCGTCAGAAGCGGTCGGCGGTCCAGAACAAGGATCGCGAATCGGCGAAGATCTCGAACGCGCGCGCTGACGCGGCATCGGGCTCTGTCGCGAAGCGGCGCGCAAGTTTATCCGGCGCAAGAACTCGCCACATGTAGTAGTTGTCGGTGTGATGCGCTACGGGGCATCCAGCGCCGTCCAGTGCTTTTTCGAGTGTGGGATCGTGCGCGGTATGCGTAACGAGAACCGACGGCCCGGCGGGCTTGGAGGCGCTGCGGAGCAGCGCGGCGCGCCGATGATCGCCGGTGCGTGCGCTTGTGACCGGCACGCCGGCCGCCTCCTCGCCGAGGCACTTGAACGTCGCGAGCATCGCGTCAACCGCGTCGGCAACGTATCCGAACTCCATCACTATCGAGAGGCCGTAAAGGCGCGTCACCCGCGCGTACGCCGCGACTGGTCCGCCGTCGCGGCACACCACGAAATACTCCTCGGAGCCGTCGCCAGGATGGAGCGGCTGATTGCCGGCGAATTTGAGATTCGCGCGCCATGCGGCGTCGTCGCGGACTGCGGTGACATTGAATCGACCGCTGTAGCCGCGATGAATCGCGGCAACTTCGGCAAGGTCGCGCGCAATAGCGAAACTGTCGATGACGAAACGATTGGGCACGTTCAGTGAAGCGGCGTTCGCCAGGAGGCTGAACTTACGCTCGATCTCACGCCATCCGAATTGGTTGTAGAAGGTCAGGCGCTCCGCGAACAGCATGGATACTTCGAAGCCCTCGCGCACCATGGTATCGACCGCCAGGCGCATCAGCGCCGAGGCGACGCCCTTGTGCCTGTACTCCTCGAGCGTGAAGACGGAGCCGATGCCGCCCATCGGAACCGATTGCCCGTCGAGGTTTATGGCGCGATCGAAAATCTGGACGGTGGAAACCAGTCGGTCGCGGTCACGCGCGACCAGGCACAACGCGTCGCGAAAAGCCGGATCACTATGATTGTAGCGGGCGAAAAATTCGCGGTCGTTGTACCATCGCGCGAGCAGGTCGAGCACCTCGTCACGCTCGCCGTGGTGCGCGGCTCGGACTTCCATCGCTTAGCGGAAGTAGAGATGAACCGCGGTCGGTGCGCCGCCGCGATTGATTGTGAGATCGAGCGCCGGCTGGGTTTTCATCGCTTGCATCAGGCCCATCGCCTGCATCGGATTGGTGACGGGTTTCCCGTCGATCGAGGTCACCAAGTCGCCGTCCTGAAGGCCGAGTTGGTCGAAGACGGAGCCCGGCGCGACCTGGGAGATCGAGAAGCCGTCGGTCTTGCCGTTGACGAAATGGGGCAACGCGCGCATCTGCGAGAAGAACTGGGCAGGATTTTCCATCGTCTGCGCAACTTCGGCGCGGCTGACGGCGAATTTCCCGGGGCCGAGCTTCTGGAGCTCGAGTTTGCGGTTGACGCCGCCACTGTTGTTGTCATCACCCGCCCCAAGAGGAGCAATCCCGTGCTGCCTGCGCCGAATGGCAGCGGGAAGGCCTCTGAGCCGGGACCTCATCACGCTGCTCATAGCGGAAGCCGGCGCTTCGGGGATGTTCGAGACCGGAATCTCAATAGCGACAGTATGACCACCGCGGTCGATGACTGCACGGTTGGTTTCGACGCTCACGAGCTTGCCCGCATCCGGGATGTCCTCTCCCACCTGGTAGAGCGATTCGTTGTTGTTTTGATCCTCGATGATCGCGTACGGTTTCGCCTTGCTCTGCAGCGAAGTGCCGATCAGCTTCAGGTGCAGATCCTCTTCCACCACCGGCGGCGGGGGCGCGACTTCCTGCGGGACCTGGTTGAAGATGTCGCGCTTGACGATTACGTCGTAATAGGCGCGCGTGCGCGGGCCGCCTGCGGCCTGCGGCTTGGCTGACGACGCGGCCCGAGCTTCAGGTTTATTTGAAACGCTGCGCGCGATGATGTCCCGCACGCACATGGCCGAAACGATCGCCAGTGCTCCGACCAGGACGAAGTTCAGAATCGTGACGTGGAGTTGTGTGAACCTGATTTCCATTTACAGGATCGATTCAGCCTCGTAAGCGCATCCTTTGACCAGACGTCCAAGGTCGTAGTTCCATTCACCTTTCCAGCGGTTGATCACAAGGCTGGCCTGGCTGTGACCGCCGCGGACCAGGTCCATCAGGCGCAACAGGTAGATGCTCTCATCCTGGCCGCTTTTGTTCAATGCCCGCTGGCGCTCGAGTCCCTTGGCCGCGATCTGCATCAGCTCGTAGCCGAGAGCCTGAAGCTTGATTCGTCCGACACGCGCGTCGAGGCCGTTCTTATGTGCGGCGTCCGCGATTTCGAGCCGCTCGCGATAGCTCCATCCCTTGACGAGGTCCCACGCGGCCTGGATGCAATCGTCGTTGTAAAGCATGCCCTTTAGGAGCGCGGGCAACGCGAGCATGAATTGCGGCGGCTGGCTGTCGGCGGTGCGCACCTCGACGTATTGCTTGAGGCGGACCTCGGTAAAAATCGTGGTCAGATGATTGGTCCAGTCGTCAACCGTGGGGCGCTCGCGGCCGTATCCGCGCGCGAGATATTGTCGGAACGTGAGGCCCGGCGGTTGGGTGAGATCGATGTATTCATGATTGCGAATGAGGAAGTACATCGGCACGTCGAGCGCGTACTCGGCGTAATCCTCGAACGAAAAATCCTCGCGAAACACGAACTCCGGAACCCCGCTGCGTTGGTTGTCGGTGTCGGTCCAGATGTGTCCGCGGAAGCTCTGATAGCCATTGAGGCCGCCGTCGCTCAGCGGTGAGTTGGCGAAGATCGCGTAGAGCAGCGGCACGATGCCCATGCTGACGCGCAGCTTGCGAATCGCGTCCGCCTCGTCGCAATAGTCCAGGTTGGCCTGCACGCCCGCGGTCTGCTTCATCATGCGCTGGCCCAGCGTCCCCATCCGCGCCATGTACGGGTACATGATGCGGTAGCGGGCCTTCGGCAGCAGTTCGATCTGGTCGATGCGGCTTAAAGGCTGCATCCCCAGTCCCAGCACCGTCGCGCCGATCTGGCTGGTTATGTCGATCATTTGTCGCACGTGGAGCGCAAACTCAGCGTAGGCGCAGTGGATGGTGTCGCACTGCTCGCCGGACAATTCGATCTGACCGCCCGGCTCCAGTGTGATCGCCGCGCGTTCACCCTTGAGCGCGATGATGTGGCCGTGCTCGTCTTCAGGCTCGAAGCCGTACTTGGTCGCCATCCGGCGCAGCAGGTCCTCGACACCGCCGGGACCGGAGTAGGGTATGGCGGTGCAGTCGGCGGTCCGGACAGCGACTTTCTCGTACTCGGTGCCGATCCGCCATCGTTCGCGCGGCTTGCCGCCTTGCTGGAAGTAGCGGATCAGGTCCTCTTTTTTTTCGAGCAACGCACTCATGAATCACATCCAATCGCGACTCCCTGAAAAGAGGCTCCGCCAAGCGCGTATAATGGCCTCAGCAAACATACGAGGCAAGCACAAAGCAGGCGGCGGGCCGGGTGCGTGGACAAAGAGGCTATTGAATTGAGGCTCTTGGGGCTCCGATTGCTTGCTCAGGCGTCGGCTGTCGCGTTATGCCCCGTGGAACGCTAGATACCGCCCTTGCTGGAGAGTAAGAAAAGCCTTCAATGCGCCGATTTCTAATCGTTGTCGCCGCGATACTCTTTTTTGCCGGCCAGGCGTTCTGCAAGCCAACCGGCGTGCCGCTCAGCTTGGAGCTAATGGCGCAGCTGAGGTTCCCGAAGCCGCCCTTGTCGGAAGCGGAGAAGAGGGTCCTGCAGAACGCGCATGACGGGACCGAGGCGGATTGCCTCCGCGGCCTCGGCGGCGGTGGCGACCCGGGAAAAGCCGGCGGAACGGGCGAGGTGCCCGACGAAAAATGGCCGGAAACGCGCAACGTTCGCGCCGATCTGATCCGCTGGCTCTTCGTTGATCGCGAGGCCCGGAAGCAGGTCGATCCAAGAGGCATCCAGATTCGGGGCGCCCGGATAACGGGCAAACTCGACCTCAGCTTTACCAACGTGCCCTTTCCTCTGGCCCTGGTGAGCTGCCGTCTGCAACAGGGTCTTGACGTGAGCTGGGCGAAGATGCCCGTGCTCGATCTGGAGGGCAGTTGGACCGGGGAGATAGATGCCGATGGGCTTAAGTTGGAGGGCGAGCTCTTTCTGACGAAAGGTTTTCATGCCGAGGGTGAGGTGCGGCTGATCGGCGCGACCATCAGGGGCAATCTGGAAGCGGCCGGCGGAACCTTCAAAAATTCGGACGGGGACGCCCTGAGCGCCGACGGAATCAAGGTGAATGGCGCGGTTTTCCTGAGGGACGGCTTCAGCGCCGAGGGCACGGTGCGGCTGCTCAATGCGGCGATCGGTAGCGATCTAGATGCGACGCGCGGAACATTCAAAAATCCGAGTGCGAAAGGACACGCCCTGTACGCCGACGGCATCAAGGTGACGGGCAGCGTTTACCTGAGGAACGGCTTCAACGCCGAGGGCGAGGTGAGCCTGCTCGGCGCGACCATTGGGGGCATTCTGAGTGCGACGGGCGGAACGTTCCAAAATCCGAACGGAGACGCCCTGGACGTCGACCGCATCAAGGTGACGGGCAGCGTCTTCCTGAACGACAAATTCGTTGCCGAGGGCGACGTGCGGCTACCCGGCGCGACCATCGGGGGCAATCTGGAGGCGGACGGCGGAACATTCAAAAAGCCGAGCGGAAACGCCTTGAACCCCGACGGCACCAAGAATGAAACCGCACTGGACGCCGACGGCATCAAGGTGACGCGCAACGTCTTCCTGAGGAAGGGCTTCGTTGCTGTTGGGCAGGCGTGGCTACGCGGCGCGGAAGTCAAGGGGCAACTGGCCTCTGAGCACGCCTGGCTGGACAAGTTAGATCTCGAGAGCGCCCATATTACGGGGAAATTTTTCTGGCAAAACATCCACAAGGATCGCCATCCGGACTTTCCAAACAAGGAATGGCAGCCATCCTTGAACTTGACCGATGCGACGGTGGGGCCGCTGGCGGATCAGGAGGCTAGCTGGCCGGATAAGGGACGGTTGCGTCTGGATGGTTTCGTCTATGACCGCATTGGTGATGGTCCGACCGATGCGACGGCGCGGCTCAGGTGGCTGCGCTTGCAGGACGGTTACCGCCCCCAGCCATACGAGCAGTTAATCGCCGTCTTGCGGCAGATGGGCCGCGAGGATCAGGTGGCGGAAGTTGGCATCGCCAAGCAGTGGGACATGCGCAAGCTCGGCCATCTCGGCTGGCTGAGCTGGATATGGAATTGGTTCCTCTATTTCTTCGTAGGTTACGGATACAGACCGTGGCTGGCGTTCGTTTGGATGGCGATACTCGTGATGGTGGGAGCCCGCAAGCTTTCGCGCGCCCATTGCGCCGGCGTGCTTGTTCCTTCCGACAAGCAGGCTTACGAGGAGTACGAGGAATCGAAGAAGCTGCCGGCATACTATCCCCGCTTCCAGGCACTTCTCTATTCGCTCGATATCGTTCTCCCCTTCGACCTTGGCCAGAAGTCCAATTGGCGGCTGATTGACAGATGGCCCGGCGATCTTGCGTACCGCAGATACCAATGGTGTTCCGTAGCTCAGCTAATCCTCGGCTGGATCTTGTTGCTGATCGCGGCTGGCGTCACGACCGGATTGATCAAGTAAGGAACGGCGAGTCGCCGTTGAGACTCTCGATTAGGTCCATTAGCGGCGGGAGAAAGCGGCGATGCCTGAGATGATACTTGCGATCGACCAGGGAACCACGGGCACTACAGTTTTCGTCGTCGATGGCCGCGGCCGCATCCGCGGCCGGGCTTACTCCGAAATCAGGCAGTACTATCCGAAGCCGGGATGGGTCGAGCATGACCCCGAGGAAATTTACCGCTCGGTCGTCGCGCTTTCCAAAAGAGCGATCGCCGCCGCGAAGGCGCCGGCCGCCGCGATCGCCGGAGTCGGCATCACCAATCAACGCGAGACGTTCGTGGTATGGGAGCGGAGCAGCGGCCGCCCGATCTATCGCGCGATCGTGTGGCAATGCCGGCGCAGCAGCTCTATCTGCGACGCGTTGCGCGAGCGCGAGCCCGAAGTCGCGCAGCGGACGGGACTGCTCATCGATCCCTACTTCTCGGGCACGAAGCTCAAATGGCTGCTCGACCAGAAGCCCGAACTACGCAAGCGCGGCGCGCACGGCGAGCTGTGCTTCGGCACGATAGACACCTGGCTGATGTATAAACTGTCGCGCGGCGCGGAGTTCGTGACCGATTACACCAACGCGTCGAGAACGATGATGTACAATCTGGCGCGCCGGGAATGGGACGACGAGATGCTCGCGATGCTGGGAGTTCCGCGCGAGATGATCCCCCGGGCCGCAAGCTCGCGAGGCCCGCTGGCCGAGACGGCGCCGGGAACGATCGCATCGCATGCGATTCCAATAGCGGCGGTAATCGGCGATCAGCAATCCGCGCTCTACGGGCAGGGCGCGGTCGCGGCCGGCGATTCTAAGGCAACCTACGGGACGGGAGCGTTCCTGCTGATGAACACCGGTGAGAAGATCGTGCCGTCGAAGAATCGGTTGCTCACGACCGCCGCACTCGGTCCCGCCGGCGAGCCCGCCTACGCGCTGGAAGGTTCGGTGTTTATCGCGGGCGCGGCCGTGCAATGGCTTCGCGACGGCCTTAAGCTGGTGCACAGTGCGGCGGATACATACGGCGAGGCGCGCGCGAGTCTTGCGAAAAATAAAGATCGCACGCATCCCTACGTGGTGCCGGCGTTCGTTGGACTCGGCGCGCCGCATTGGGACGCATCCGCCAGGGGCGCAATCGTGGGAATCACCCGCGGCACGACCCGCGCCGATATCGTGCGCGCGACGCTCGACAGTATCGCCTACCAGGTGCGCGACGTGATCGTCGCGATGGAATCCGACACCGGCCGTCCGATGAGCGAGCTGCGCGCCGACGGCGGCGCCACCGCGAATCCTTATCTGATGCAGTTCCAGGCGGATATCCTGGGCAAGCCGGTCCGGCGCACGAAGATCGCCGAGATCACTGCGATGGGCGTGGCGATGCTCGCAGGCCTGGCCATGGGCGTCTGGAAATCGCCGGATGAGTTGCACGCGATCGTCGAGGGGGGGAAAGTGTTCAAGCCGAAAATGCAAACCGCCGAGCGTGAACAATTGCTCGCCGGATGGCGCGACGCGGTCGCACGCGCGCTCACGAAGCCATCGGATTGAATCGAGGTATCGAAAGAATGCCTGAAAATGGAAAGCCGATCGTTACTATCCTGTACCCCGAGCAGCACGAGCAGGCTGCCGTCTCGCTCGGCCGCGCCTTCATCCACGATCCCGCCTTCAAGGCGATCCTTCCCGATATCACCGAGCCGGTGGCGCGCGCCGAGCATCTGGCGGACTTGTTCCGCGCGCAGCTGGGTGTAGAGCGCCGGACAGGACAGCCGGTCTTCGGCGTGGTCGATAATGGACGCGTGGTTGCCGCCGCAGTCACCGAAGGTGTGGGCCATGCAGGCGTGCTTGGGTTGCTCACCGCCGGGCTGCCACAGTTTCCGCGGCTGGTCCGGGGGATCGGATGGGGCGGAATGGTCCGCGCGATGAATATTGTCAGCGTGCTCGCAAAGCATCATCCCCAGGAGCCGCATCTGTATCTGCCAACCCTGGGCGTCGATCCGGACTTTCAGGGCAAGGGCTACGGAAAGGCGTTGCTCGACCGGCTCGCACTGGAGGCAGGGGTGCGGCCTGAAATAGGCGGCGTTTACCTTGAGACCGGGACCGAAGCCAACGTCGCGTTCTACAGTTCCAAGGGCTATGAAGTCCTGGGCGAACTGTACCCGATAGGCGTCAAGCAGTGGCGGATGTACCAGCGCAAGCGGCATGGCTGAGCCCTGCACCCAGTATTAAGGCCGCGCTCCGCTGGCAGGCGCGGGCAGGGGTGACCCCTGCACCCAGTGTTAAGGCCGCCCGCCGTTGGCGGGCGCGGGCAGGGGTGACCCCTGCACCCAGTGTTAAGGCCGCGCTCCGTTGTCGCGCGCGGCCAGGGGTCAGCTCTGCTCCTGTCGCGGATGGATGGTCGTGATGCGCAGTCCCCTGGAGGTCCATCCGACGTCGAAGCCGACGATGTCGCCTTCGCGAATCAGGTCGATCCCCGGCATCGTGCCGCCAATTGGTGCGCCCACAACGGCCACGAACGGAAACTCAAAGGGGATCTCCTTGCCGCTATGTGAGCGCACCACGCCACGGCCGCGGGCGCGGTCGAGCTTGAGAATCATTCCCTGGTAGAAATTCCCGGGAAAGCGCGCGCCGTCGTATTCGTTTTCGTTGGTCACGATCCTATCGAGTAGCATCCCCCAGCGCCGCGGAAAAGCGGCAACCTCGGCGAAGCGTTCCATATCCCGGTCAAAGCCGATAAGTTCTAAGATGGTCGGCTGAGCGGAACTTGAGAATGGCGAGAGTCGAAAGCATTAAGTCGGGCGAGGTCAGCGACGCGGCTGAAAAGGCCGAAACGCTGGCGCTTCGCGGCGAAGGCTTGACCAAGGTTTACGCCGGCCGTGCGGTCGTCGACAACGTCAACGTCGTCGTCAAGCCGGGCGAGGTGGTGGGTTTCCTGGGACCGAACGGCGCGGGCAAGACGACCACCTTCTACATGTTGGTGGGACTGCTCAAGCCGGACCATGGGCGAATCATGTTCGGCGGCGAGGACATCACGACCCTGCCGCTCTACCAGCGCGCGCGCCGCGGGATTTCCTACCTGCCGCAAGAGCCCAGCGTATTCCGCAAGCTGACCGTCGAGCAAAATCTGCTGGCGGTTCTCGAAACGCTGCCACTTACCGAAGAAGAGCGGTACACGCGCCTGCAATCGCTGCTGGACGAACTCGGAATCGCGAAACTGGCGAAGGCCAAGGCGGGCGTGCTGTCCGGTGGCGAACGCCGGCGCGTGGAAATCACACGCGCGCTCGTGCTCGATCCGGTGTTCTTATGCCTCGACGAGCCGTTCGCGGGAATCGATCCAATCACCGTCGTCGAGATTCAGCGCGTCGTGTCTTATCTCAAGGAGCGCGGTATCGGGGTGCTCATGTCGGATCACAACGTGCACGCGACGCTGTCGATCATCGATCGCGCCTATATCATTCACTCCGGCAAGATTTTGTTCGAAGGCAAACCGCGCGACATCGTCGCCAGCGAAGCGGTACGCCAGGTGTTTTTGGGCGAGCGATTCAAGCTGGCGAGATAGCGCGACCGATCGATCGAACGCGCGCGGCCGACTAGTAAGGATATCCAGACGCGCCAAACCCGGAACTTGGCATCGGCGAGGGATAGCCTGGATAGCCGTAACCGCCGTAACCCGGCGAGTAGCCGGAACCGAATCCGCCGAAACCTCCGCCGTAGCCGCCGCTGCCCATCGACATGCCTCCGCCAAGCAGCATCGGGAGAATCGTCGTCAACATGCTTGGCGGGGCGTTGTTATATTGCTGATACTGCTGATACTGGCCTTGGGCTTGGTAGGCCTGCGCACCGGGCGGTTCGTTGTTCTGATAATCCTGGATCGAACCGGACTCGGCGTACGGATCGGAGCCGTCGGGCGCCGTCGCATTCGTGGACGGGACTCCGTTGACCGTCGATCCGGGGCCGGCCCTGCTGCCAGCCAGTTCAGGACTGATCTTGATCCGGTTGTCCACCACCAACGACGGATCCTTCAGATAGTAGCGAGCCTTCTGCTCGGCATCAGTCTTGCCGAAGTCGCTTGCGACGAAGCCAAACAGGATTACCTGCTTGCCGCCGCTCGGACTGGTGACCACTTGCGCACCGACCAGCGGCAGCGAGTGATGCTTCAGATAATCAGAGAGACCCTGGCTTTGCGGCGAATCGATCGTGCCGCCGGCAACAGTGCCCGCGCTCGATGGCGGCGGCAGACTCGAACTGGAACCGAAGCCGCTCGAGGTCCCAAGAGGCCCCGCTTTCGTCGCACCGGTGCCGTATGGATTCTGCACGGGCACGCATGACGCCAATCCCGCCAGAGCCACCGCCAGCCCGAAGGCCGCCACGGCATTTGCGATGCGACTCATAGGTTTCATTATAGTACTGAGTCACTTACCTAACAATTCGACGAATTCCGGGGCATTTCGTTTCATCTCACGATGACCGCTGCGGCGGCTATTTCGCGTAGCCGATCTCGCTGATGAAATCGCGCACCAACTGATTGAAAACGGCGGGATTCTCGAAATAGATCGAATGGCCGCTGCCGGGGACGGTGCGCAGCCGCGAATTTGGCAGGGCCGACGCAAGCGCCTTGACGATCTCGGGTGCGATAAGCGTGTCCTCTTCGCCAACCATGCACAGGATGGGCATCGTCAGGCGTCGCTTAACGACGGCGAGATCGTAGCGCAGGCCGATTATCCGCAAGCCCGCATCGGCGGGAGGCCGCGCGCCATGAATCCGGATTTCATCGTACAGGAACGCCATCTCGGGGCGCCGCGAGAAATAGTCGGCGGCATAGGTCGGCAATGATCCGATAGGTGGCGTCGCATCGACCGAGATCGGTTCGCGCGGCTGCTCGAACTTCATCTCGGGCGTGAAGATTCCGCCTGGCGTATCCGCCAGCACCATCGCTGCGACGCGTTCGGGATGCTCGAGCCCATAGCCGACGATCGTCCATCCGCCCATCGATTGCCCGATCAGCACGGCCTTGTCGATCTTTAGATGGTCGAGGATGGCGCCGAGATCGCTCGCATGCGCGCGATTGAACAGGCCGTCGGGGTCGGGCGAGAGGCCGAAGCCGCGCTGGTCAACCGTGATGCACTCGAACGATCGCATGAAGTAGGGAACTTGCTGCCACCATGAGAGATGGTTGCCGCCGAGGCCGTGCAGGAAGACGATCGGCGCGCCGGCGCCGACGCGTTCGTAGTAGAGCGAGAACTTGCCGATTTCCAATCTGCCGGGCGTAATTCGATATTCCATCGCGATTTTCCATCCAAGCTGTTGCGCAGTTCCTAGTCGTAGTCCGGCGAGAGCGCGCGGGCAATCCATGGTGGACCAGGCCTTCCGATCGTCAATACGAAGGCCCGAAAGCAGTTGCGCGACATTTTTGCCGACCTCGCGGCGGGCGGCAGTCTGGTCGTCCGCGTGCGCGATAAAAGTGGCGGCTTCAGTCAGCCCGCCAATCAGCGGATGCGCGAACGGGGCGAGAAACTGGCTAGCGGAAGCTTCGGCGCGGTCTGACTTTGAAGCGGCGGTAACTTCTGTGGGATTTGATGTACATCGCAACTGCAATGCCTAGCACGAGCAGAACTTCGCCCCAGAGCAGAACGTACGACTGGTCGAGTTTGCTGTACCACGCAGCCGAAGGAGAAGCCTGGTCGGCGGGCATTCCGATGCTGGTCATGAAGTTGTTACGCCAGCGCGACATCGCGATCAGTAAATTCCACGCCAACCCCAGAACCAGGACGATCGACCAGAAAAGAATCCCGAACTGCTCAGGCACGCGGCGACGAACAGTACCCTCAAACGAACCCGCCTCGGGCGCGTTGGTGCTAGCGAGACGAACCAACATGCGGCGGCAGTCCGGGAGGGGGACGTCCTCCTGCTCCTCGGGCAGAACGGGCTCAGGGAAGAGCGGCGTCTGATCGATCGCAGGGCCGCCCGACGCGGGGCCGTCCGCCTCGCGAATCTGGCGCAGGATGGCAAGCATATGCTGCTTGCAGGTCAGAGTTCCAAACATCGCGCATTTCGACAGCGCCTCGAGCTCGTCAGGGGTTATTTTGAGGCGCTCGATGAGTTCGTGGTCTTCTCGAATTAAATTGAGGACCTCGCACTCCTCCTGCGGCACGACAATCGGATTTTCTTGGGTTTCGGGTTTCATCTCACAGGGAATTTTGACGTTAATTACGACTTAAGGCAAGACTAAAGGGGTCATGAGATATATGGGATATAAAAACATCTATAAGCAGCATAGAGAAATCCAATAGCATAAATAAACAGTAAGATTAACCTTCCTACTGTAAGTTTATAGCTTTCAGACGCGGCGTGGATGTAAGCAAATGCTACTTTATGTAAGGCTCGGGGTCGTCGCGCCGGACGAAGCGCCCGACGGTTAAAACCAGAAAAACGTGGGTGGAATCCTCTAAAAATTGCCCCGGCCGGGAATCGAACCCGGACTTGAGGTTCCGGAGACCTCCGTGATGTCCTTTTCACTACCGGGGCGAAGGGCGCGGCAGTCGCAAGCACTATATCAAGGAATCGCAGCTGACAAGAAAGGCGGATTGACGGAAAAGGATTCGCACGCCAACATCGCGGCGATGGCGACAAACACCGATACCGACTCCGCACGGCGCCTGCGCGAGCAATACAAGGACGGCTCCAACCTGTCGGCGCGGATACGGCTGCATCAGCGCTTCAGCACCAATCGCTACGGGCTGATGCGCTGGATGTTCGATTGTTTTCGGATTCCTGAAGTCGCGAGCGTACTCGAGCTCGGCTGCGGCACCGGCATATTGTGGCGCAGCTCGGTGCAGGTGCCTGCGGGATGGCGCGTGATTCTAACCGACATGTCGGACGGGATGATCCGCGAGACGCGCGCCAATCTCGCGCGGCTGGGCCATCTGTTCACCTTCGCGCAGGCCGACGCGCAGGCGCTCCCGTTTCGCGACGCATCGTTCGACGCGGTGATCGCCAATCACATGCTCTACCATGTGCCCGACATTCCACGCGCGCTTGGCGAGGTTCGGCGCGTGCTCAAGCCGTCAGGGTTCTGCTATGCGGCCACGATGGGAGTCGCGAACATGCGAGAGATCGACGAACTTGCGGCGCGTTTTTTTTCGGTCCCGCGAATGACGGAGGCGACTGCGCGATTTGGCCTCGAGAGCGGCGAGGCTTACATGCGCCGGGCTTTCGGCGAAGTGAAGCTCGAACGCTACCCCGACTCGCTGGTTGTGACCGAAGCTGCGCCGTTGATGGACTATATCTGCTCGATGCGCGTGCGAAGCAGAGTCACCGACGAACAGATCGCCGCACTGCGGCGGCACGTCGAGAACGAAATCGCGGCGCGCGGCGAAATTCGAATCAGCAAGGATACCGGGATGTTCATCGCGCGGCGCTAGCCGCGGGTCGGGCGTCGAATCTGCGCGTTCATCTGAGGCGTGCTGCGAAAATCAAGTGAGTATTTCTACGCCGAGGCCTTGGTCTCACTAAGCATCTCGGCCTGGCGGCGGTCGGCTTCCGGCCGCGCCCGAGCAATCGCTTCGATAAGTTCGTCGTGCAGCCGCCCGTTGGTCGCCACGATATTCGCGCCGGCAAGGTCAAGCTCGGAGGCGTCCATGTTGGTCACGCGTCCGCGCGCTTCCTCGACGAGGATTGCGCCGGCTGCCACGTCCCAGGGGCGGAGCCCGAATTCCCAGAATCCATCGGTGCGTCCCGCCGCGACGTAGGCGAGATCGAGCGCGGCTGACCCCGTGCGGCGCACGCCTTGCGCACGCGTCATGAGTTCTTCCCAAAAGCAGAGATAGAAGCGCCGGCGTTCGCGCCGGTCGTAAGCGAACCCGGTGCACAGCAGCGCGGCGCCGAGGTTTGGCGTCGTGCTGACGCGAATCGGCTTGCCGTTCAAGCGCGCGCCCTGTCCGCGCTGGGCGATGAAGCATTCTTTTTTCAGCGCGTCGAAGACTACGCCGAACTGCACGCGACCGCGCCTTTCGTACGCGATCGATACGCAGAATTGCGGATAGCCGTGCGCGAAGTTGGTGGTGCCGTCGAGCGGATCGATAATCCATCGATGGTCGCTTCGATGCGCGCTGGCACCGCTTTCCTCGGCGAGGATCGCGTGGGTTGGAAATGCGCGATGGATCACCTCGATGATTGCGGCTTCCGATTCGCGGTCGGCTTCGGTGACAAGATCTATCGAGTTCGACTTGCGATTAATTGTTATTCTGCTGAGCCGTTTGAGATGGATTCTGCCGGCGGCACGCGCGGCGCGGAGCGCAACCTGTTCGATTTCATGGTTCACAGCTTTGGAACGATATTACTCGCGGGGAGAGGCGTCCAGCGCGACGCGCAGATCAATCGACAACCGACAGTCGACAATGCGCGGCACGACTTCGCGTCTACCAGCGCGGCGTCTCGGCCAGACCCACGCCGAGCGCGACCTTGCCGAGCAGCTCGCGCGCGCGGGCGTTAGACAGGGGATGATTCGGCCCGGCGCGAACGTCGCGGTAGTAGCGCTCCATCGGGAATTTTTTCAGCATCCCGTGCGCGCCGACGACCTCCATGCAGTAGTCAACCGCGCGTATCGCGTTGTTGGTCGCGACATACTTCGGCATCACGACCCGCGCCAATCCCGGCTCGCCCTGGAACGAATCGCGAACGCGAATGTAGTCGCGGGCGACGCCGAGATAGAGCGCGCGCGACTGCGCGATCAGCGCTTCGGCCTCGGCGATGGCGAACTGAACGCCGGGCAAATATTTGATCGTCCGCGGCATTGTGAGCGGTTTGAGGCGGCCGGCAAATTCTTTGGCGAATTTCAGCGCGGCAATCGCCACGCCGGTATAGGTCGCCGCGACGGAAATGCCGAACCATGCGAACAGCGAAATCGCCTGGTCGTTGACGGGACCGATGGGCCGCGATTCCGCCATCGCGATCGCGGGCACGCGGACATCTTTGATTAACAGGTCGTGGCTGGCCGTCGCCCGCATCCCCATCGCGTCCCAGGTCTCGACCAGTTCGAGGCCGGGAGTACCGCGCGGCACGACGAAGGTGGCGGCGGCGGGAGGATTCGAGTTCTCGATCGTCGTCATCACCATGAACAGATCGATCACGGGCGAGAGGCTGGTGAAGGTTTTGCGGCCGTTGAGAACGTAGGTCTCGCCGTCGCGCCGCGCGCGGGTCGCGAAGTAGCCCCAATCGCCGCCGGTCTCGGGCTCGCTGATACCGCCGCCAAGGATTTGCCGGCCGCGTACGATAGCGTCGAAGAACAATTCCTCCTCCGGGCGGCCGGTGGCGCGCTCGACCATGCTGCCGATGCCGAACAGATGCATGTTGATTGCGATCGTGGTCGCGGCGCATCCCTGCGCGAGCTGCTCCTGGCAGAGCGCAAAATCCTCGAGGTCAGCGCCGAGTCCGCCGTATTTTTCCGGAATGACCAGCGCGGTGTATCCGGCCGCTTTCATTTTATCGACGTTTTCGACCGGGAATGAATTGGCGCGGTCGTGTTCACCGGCGCGAGGGGCAAAGTCGGCCGCGAGCGCCGCTGCCAGTGGCACAAGTTTATTGCGTCGATCAGACATCAGTTGGACTCCGCATCGTCAAAGTCGGTAGCGCGGCAGCATCTTGGCGGCATCGGCAAAACAAAAAAATCAGCTCGGCAAAACAGTGCCATGAAAGGGGAGCGCGACGAAACCGGCCTACTTGCCGGACGGAGTGTCCGCGGGAGCGTCGGCAGCGGGGTCGAGAATATCGCCGGCAGGCGCGGGGGCGGGCTGCGCCCTCATGAGGCGGTGCGCATACGGCATGATCGTCGTGAACAGATCGACTTGCGAGTCGAGTGTTTTGTCGAGTCCGCTCAGCAGACCCATCATGCGGCCGACCAGCAAAACGTCGGCGGGGACTTCGACTATGGGATTGGCGCGAATCGTACGCGGAAGCTCTTTTGAGAACTCTTCGACCAGGTCCTTGTCCGCGTAGGCCTTCCTTGACTTGATGGTGTTGCCGAGAAACAAATCAGAAAACGCCAGCAGCGTATCGGGCGAGCCGCTGCGCGTGCGAAAGCCCAGCTCTTTGAACGCGGCGACGATTCCATCGCGATTCGAAGTAAGGATCGAAAACGTCAGCCGCACGATGCCGTCGCGGAACGCGGGCGGAAAATCCTTGGCCAGGCCGAAGTCGAGCAGCACGATCCGGGGGCCGGGCTGCACAAGGATGTTGCCGGGATGCGGATCGGCGTGGAAAAAGCCGTCGCGCAGGACCTGGTCGCAGAAAATCTCGATAAGTTTCTGCGCGACCGCGTGCTTGTCGATCCCCTCGCGCTCGAGCGCGTCGACATCGGTGACCTTGATTCCTTCGAGCAGTTCCATCGTGAGGACGCGCCGCGTGGTGAACTCGCGATAGACTTCGGGGACGATCACGTCGGAATCCGCGGCGAAGTTTCGGCGCATCGTTGCGGAGTTGTCGGCCTCGTGATCGAAGTCCAGCTCCATCGGGATGTACTTGAGCGCCTCGCGCATCAGGATCCGATAGTCGAAGTCGCGCTCGAGCATCGCGAGCCATCCCAGCACCAGCGTCATGCTGCGGAGATCGGCGCGGACGATCCCGTCGATTCCCGGATACTGCACCTTGACCGCGCATCGACGCCCGTCGTGAAGGCGCGCCTGGTGCACCTGCGCGAGCGATGCCGACGCCAGCGGCGCGGGATCGAACTCGGCGTAAACGTCCTCGAGCGGCCGGCAAAGTTCGCGCTCGATCTGTTCGCGGATCATCGCAAACGGCCGCGGTGGGACGCGATCGTGCAGGCCGGAGAGCGTGGATACCCACTCGTCGGGCAGCACGTCGGCACGAGTTGCGATGAACTGGCATGCTTTGATGAGCAAACCTTCCTGGCGGATTGCAGTGCGGTTGAGAGCTTGCGCCGCGCGAAGATCTTGGCGGCGATAGAGCTCGGCCTTGTGGCGATCGCTGACAAAGCGCGTCCAGAGCTGGGTGCCTTTGTAGCCCGCGTACACGCACGCCGCGAGCCACACCACGTTGGAAAAGCGCCACGCTCGCGTCGCGAGTCCCGGTTCGGGCACGTCGGCGGAAAAATCGAAGCTGCGGTCGATGCTCGGGTTGCTCATGCGGAAAGTTCGGACCAGGGTTCAGTCTCGTCAAGTGCAGGTTAAATCCTATGTTATGCGTGCGATTCTGAGAACAGAGCGCCCGTTTCGCTCCGTGAGAAGCGGCTTGACTGATGATTAGCCGGTCGATTACTCTGCGGCCATGAAGCTGAGTAGTGATGTACGTCAAGTCCCCAATTCAATGAGGGTCCTCCTGAATTGAGACGGACATCGATACTTGGCTCTAAAAAGCCCCGGGCGCTTGAGAGCCCCGGGGTTTTTTCTTTTGGCGCGGGATACTTAGCGGGAAAATTTCAGTGGAAATCGCACGACCACATGCTCCGACGATTCGCGACATCATCCGCCGCTACTATACGGTATGGGGTCTGTACTCGTTCGTCGGCGGGTTTCTGTTCGGCGTCTATCCGATCTTTCTGCGCTCGCGCGGGCTCAACCAGTTCCAGATAAACAGCGTACTGGCGACGTACTTCGTGGTCCTGTTTCTGACCGACGTGCCCACCGGTGCGTTCGCCGACCTGCTCGGCAGGCGCCGCTCGTACGTGCTCGGCGCATCGCTGCGGGTCTGCGCGTTCCTCCTGTACTTCCTGGCACATCATTACTACGTGTTCCTGATCGCCGAGAGCATCGACGGTATCGGCACGACTTTCGGCAACGGCGCGATCGACGCGTGGGGTGTCGATGCGCTCGATGAGGCAGGATACGACGGCCTCAAGGACCGGCTGTTCTCGCGAATCTCGCAACTGACGACGCTTGGCTTCATGGGGTCGGCGATGATCGGCGCGTACGTGGCCGACATCGATATCGCATGGCCGTGGCTGCTCGGCGCGGCCGGCTACCTGGTGAGTGGTGCGGTCGGCGCATTCCTGATGCACGACGAGCGTCCGCGCACCACCACTGTCAGGATCGCGGCGATCCCGCGGCAAGTCGCCGCGAACGTGGGCGACGGCATCCGCGCCGGACTGGGCGCGCATACGGTCCTCATGCTGAGTGTGGCGGGCGCGGTTACGTTTGCGGCGTGGGCGCCGTATTGGATCGAATGGCCGGTGATGTTCAACGAGAGCCTGGCGGTCGGCGTGTGGATCGTCGGCTGGATCTATTGCGGTCTGTCTGCGGCGCGGCTGGTCGGCGCGGAGGTAAGCGCGCGTATCCAGGGCGACGAATCCAAGCGCGCTGCCCGCGTGAGCATGCTGGTTATCGGCGCGAGCGCGATGCTGTTCCTGGCGGGGCTGTTCGGCGGGCGGCCGGCGGTCTCGCTCGCGATGCTGTTCGTGATGAATCTGTTCACCGGGGCGATGATGCCGCTGGTTCAGAGCTGGTTCAACGAGCAGATCGAAGCGGGCAATCGCGCGACACTGTTGTCATTCAACTCCACGTTCCAAACGATGGGTGGCGCGATGGGATTGCTGTTTGCCGGGCGAATCGCGGATACGGCGGGGATACCGTTCGAATGGCAGGTCGCGGGGCTGATATCGGTGTGCGCGGCGCCGGTGTATTGGGCGACGCGCCGGCGCGGGAGCGAAGCGGCCGCGCTGGCGAGCCCGGCGAAGTGATCGAATGACAGTCAAACACTCAGTCACGATGTAGCTGAAAAATCGGGGGAGCATAGAGACATCGCATGAAAATTGTCCGATATGGCCACGGAGGTCGCGAGCGATACGGTGCGCTCGAAGGCGACAGGATTGAGCCAATGGGAGGTGCGCTCGACGCGCTCAAAAGATCGCCGCGGGCCAGATCGATCCCGCTGTACACGGTCCGGCTGCTCGCGCCCGTAACACCGAGCAAGATTGTCGCCGCCGGCTTGAACTACGGCGAACTCGTGCGAGAGCTGAAAATCAAGCCGCCCAAGGAACCGTTGATATTCATCAAACCGTCAACCGCGGTGGTCGGACCCAACGACGCGATAGTCTATCCGCGGCAAACGCAGGAGCTGATTTACGAAGGCGAACTGGCGATCGTGATCGCGCGCAGAGCTTGCCGGGTTCCACAGTCTGAAGCGCGACGATACGTACTCGGTTACACCTGCATGAACGACGTCACCGCGGTCGACCTGCAAAATCGCGATCGCGAATTCACTCGCAGCAAGAGTTTCGACACGTTCGCGCCGCTGGGACCGGTTATCGAGACCGCGATCGAAAATCCCGATGCTCTCGCGCTCACGACCAAACACAACGGAAAGCTTCGTCAGAATGCCCGCACGTCGGATCTGATTTTCAAGTCTGATTTCCTGGTCAGCTTCATTTCGCACATCATGACGCTGCTGCCTGGTGACGTGATCTCGACCGGCACGCCGCCGGGAGTCGGTCGTATCAAGCCTGGCGATGTAATCGAAATTGAGATCGAACAAATCGGGGTGCTGACCAACACTGTCGCCGCGATGGAATAAGTCGCTGTGGAATCTCCGTCGGTTGCGGCGCAAAGTCGTAGCCGGCTAGCGATGCATGCCTACTAGCGGCGCAGCCGGGCGTCCGTTAAAACTTATAGCTCGCGCATTTGGCGGACGCGGAGTCCGCGCATAGTCGCCAACCGAAAGAGTAAAATGGATTTTCCACGAATCAAACGGCTGCCACCCTACGTCTTCAACGCGATCGGAGAATTGTGCCTCAAGGCGCGGCGAGCCGGCGAGGACATAATCGATTTCGGGATGGGAAATCCCGACGAGGCGACTCCTCCGCATATCGTGGCGAAGCTCATCGAGGCGGCCTCCAAGAACGCCAACCATCGCTACTCGGTCTCGCGCGGCGTGTACAAGCTGCGCCTGGCGATCTGCGATTGGTACAAGCGGCGCTACGGCGTCGAACTCGATCCCGATTCGGAAGCGATCGTTACGATCGGATCGAAGGAAGGGATCGCGCACCTGACGCTGGCGATTCTCGACCAGGGCGACGTGGTGCTTGCGCCGACGCCGACCTATCCGATTCATCAGTACGGATGCATCATTGCGGGCGCGCAGGTGCAGGGCGTCCCGATCCGGCGTGGAGAGGAATTTTTCGACGAGTTGATGGCGGCGGTGAATCGATGCTGGCCGCGGCCCAAGTTCCTGATCATGAACTTCCCGCACAACCCGACCACCGCGACCGTCGATTTGCACTTCATGCAGCGGGTGGTCGAGTTCGCGCGCGAGAACAACATCATGGTCGCACAGGACTTCGCCTACGCGGACCTGTGCTTCGACGGTTACAAGGCGCCGTCGATGATGCAGGTGGCGGGCGCCAAGGATATCGGCGTCGAGTTCTTCACTCTGTCGAAGAGCTACAACATGCCGGGCTGGCGGGTGGGCTTCGCGGTCGGCAATCGCGAGATGATCGCCGCGCTGGCGCGACTGAAATCGTACTTCGACTACGGGATGTTCGCGCCGGTGCAGGTCGCCGCAATCGCGGCGCTCAACGGACCGCAGGAGTGCGTCGCGGAGATCGTCGCGCGGTACAAGCGCCGGCGCGACGTGCTGGTGGACGGACTCAACCGGGCCGGCTGGCCGGTGGAGAAACCCAAGGCGACGATGTTCGTGTGGGCGCCGATTCCGGAGCCGTTCCGCGCGATGGGTTCGCTGGAGTTCGCGAAGTTTCTGCTCGCTGAGGCCAAGGTCGCGGTTTCGCCGGGGATCGGCTTCGGACAGGACGGCGACGGGTTCGTCCGCTTCGCACTAATCGAGAACGAGCATCGCACCCGCCAGGCGCTCCGCGGCATTCGTCACGCGCTGAGAGCCGGCCACGCCGATATTCCGGCGCGCACAGCCAGCGCCTCATAAGGGCAATCGCAAAAATGAGCGGGAACAAATTGAGACCGGTACGGATCGCCCTGCTCGGAGTCGGTACCGTGGGCGGCGGCGTGGTGAAGCTGCTGCTGCGCAACGCCGGCAAATACGAGCGCATACTCGGCGCGCCGGTTCAGTTGGCGGTGGTGGCGGATCTGAGGGTCAAGCTCGCCGCCTCGCTTGGCGTGCCGCCGAAATTGATTACGCCCGACGCGGAGGCGGTTGTCACCCGTCCCGATATCGACATCGTGGTCGAGCTGTTTGGCGGCCACCAGCCGGCCCGCGCGCTGATCATGAAGGCTCTCGCGGCGGGCAAGGACGTCGTTACCGCGAACAAAGCTTTGCTCGCGGAGCATGGCGCCGAGATTTTTCGCGAGGCCGGGATGCGCGGCCTGGCGGTCGGTTTCGAGGCAAGCGTCGGCGGCGGTGTGCCGATCATCCGCACCCTGCGTGAGGCGCTGGCCGGCGATCACCAACGCGCGGCTTATGGAATCGTCAACGGTACCTGCAATTCTATTCTCACCACGATGACGGAGGACGGCGTCGAGTTCAGCGCCGCGCTCGCCGACGCGCAGCACAAGGGCCTGGCCGAGAAGAACCCCGCGCTCGATGTCGAGGGGCATGATTCGGCTCACAAACTTTGTCTGCTGGTGACCCTTGCCTTTGGCGTGATGGTGAAACCGGCGCAGATTTATACCGAAGGGATCACGCGGATTACGCAGGCCGACATCGCGTACGCGCGCGAGCTTGGCTACGCGATCAAACTGCTTGCCATCGGCAAGGATGCCGACGGCGCCATCGAGGCGCGGGTGCATCCCACGATGATCCCCCAGCGCCATCTGCTGGCCGGCGTCGGCGGCGCGTTCAATGCGATCTATATCCACGGCGACGCGCTCGGCGAGACAATGTATTCCGGGCTCGGCGCGGGCGAGATGCCTACGGCGACGGCGGTGATAGCCGACATACTGGAAATCGCGCGCCATCGTCTGGCCGAGGGCTCGGCGCGAGCGCACGCGTTTGGATTTCCGTTCCACCTGATGAAGAGCGCCCGTGTCAAGCCGATGGACGACGTGGTATGCGAGTATTATCTGCGATTCATGGCGCGGGATAAGCCCGGGGTGCTCGGCGCCATCGCGTCGGTGCTGGGCAGTCACGGGCTTTCGATTGCGTCGGTGATCCAGAAGGGTCGCGGAACGGCGCAGACGGTGCCGGTTATCATGCGCACGCATGAGGCGCCCGAGCGGAGCCTCAAGCACGCGCTGGCGGAGATTCGAAGGAAGAAAATCGTGCAGTCGGCTCCCGCGTTTATCCGAATCGAGGAGAAGCTTTAGGCGATGGCGTCGGACACCAAGCGCGAATCCAAACAACCGCGGTTGTCTTACTGGCCCGGACTGATCGAGCACTACCGCCGCTTCCTGCCGGTGACGGATTCGATGCCGGTCGTCACGCTCAACGAAGGCAACACCCCGCTTATCGAGGTGCCCGCGCTTGCGGAGCGGCTCGGGCTGAACATCAAGGTTTACTTTAAGTTCGAAGGCGCCAACCCGACCGGCTCGTTCAAGGACCGGGGCATGACGCTGGCGATTTCCAAGGCCTTGGGCGAGGGTGCGCGCGCCGTAATCTGCGCCTCGACCGGCAACACTGCCGCGTCCGCGGCGGCTTACGCGGGCCGCGCGGGGCTGAAGGCGTACGTGCTGATTCCCAAGGGTGCCGTGGCGCTCGGCAAGCTGTCGCAAAGCGTGATGCATGGTGCGCGGGTGCTCGAGGTGAACGGCAACTTCGACATCTGTCTGAAAGTAGTGCGCGATCTCGCGGAGCGGGACCCGCTGGGGATTCGGCTGGTCAACAGTGTCAATCCCGATCGAATCGCCGGGCAGAAAACGGCGGCATTCGAGATTTGCGATCAATTGGGCGATGCGCCGACGCATCATTTCTTGCCGGTCGGCAACGCCGGGAATATTACGGCCTACTGGGCCGGCTACCAGGAATATAAATCGGAGGGCTTGAGCGAGCGGATCCCGATGATGATGGGCTACCAGGCGGCTGAGTCGGCGCCGATTGTCGTCGGCCATCCGATTGACGATCCGCATACCGTTGCGACGGCGATCAAAATCGGCAATCCCGCGAGCTGGAAGGGCGCGACCCGCGCCCGCGACGAGTCGGGCGGGATTATCGACATCGTCACCGATTCGGAGATCCTCGCGGCGTATCGCTTGATTGCCGGCGGCGGCGTGTTCGCGGAGCCGGCGTCCGCCGCGTCGGTCGCGGGGCTGCTCAAATACGCGGGCGCCGAGATGCTCAAGCCGGGCGCGGTCGTCGTCTGCACGCTGACGGGACACGGCTTGAAGGATCCCGACACGGCGCTGAAAAACTTAAGTAACACAATCGTGGTTGAACCGGACCTCGCGAAAGTGATGAAAGTTCTCGACCGCGAATAAGCCTCGCGATTCGAAGCGGACCGATCGATGCGATGAAGTACGTCATCATACACGGCGATGGGATGGCCGATTGGCCGTGCGAGGAACTCGGCGGAAGGACGCCGCTTGCGGCAGCGCACAAGCCGAACATGGACCTGATGGCGACGCGCGGGACGCTCGGGATGGTCGCGACGATTCCCACGGGGATGCCTCCGGGCAGCGACGTCGGCACCATGACGATGCTTGGTTACGACCCGGCGCACTATCACACCGGGCGCGCGCCAATCGAAGCGGCGAGCCAGGGAATCGAGATGGGGCCGCGCGACGTGGTATTTCGAATGAATCTCGTATCGCTCAAGCCGGGTGACGGCGGCGCGATGATAATGAACGATTTCACCTCGGGCCATATTAGCAGCGAAGAAGCCGCGCAGATCGTCGCCGACCTGCGGACCGAACTGGCGGGCGGCGGAATCGAGTTTTTCAACGGCGTCAGCTACCGGCATCTGATGATGTGGCGCGGCGGAATCGCGACGACGCATCTCACGCCCCCGCACGACATCACCGGCAAGCCCGTCGAAGCGTATCTGCCCAAGGGCGCCGGGGCGGATATGCTCCGCGATCTGATGCGGCGTTCGGTGGAAATTTTGCGCGACCATCCGGTGAACAAGGCGCGCCGCGCGGCCGGCAAAACCGAGGCAACCTCGGCGTGGTTTTGGGGGCAGGGCACGCGGCCCGCGGTGCCGACGCTGAAGGAACGCTTCGGCGTGGAGGGCTCGGTGATATCGGCCGTCGATCTGGTCAATGGGCTCGGCCGGCTCGCCGGACTGATCCTGATCAAAGTCCCGGGAGCGACCGGATTTCTCGATACCGATTACGCCGCGAAGGCGCGGTACGGCCTCGAGTCGCTCAAATCGCGCGACTTCCTGCTGCTGCATATCGAGGCGCCCGACGAGGCCGGTCACATGGGCCGCGCCGATCTGAAGAAGGAAGCGATCGAGCGTATCGACGAGTTGATTATCGGGCCGATGCTCGCGGGGCTGGGCGGCTTGGGCGATTTTGCGATTCTGCTGATGCCGGATCACGCGACACCGAGCCAGACCAAGACTCATTCGCCCGAACCCGTCCCGTTCGCGCTGATGACGTCGGCGCAGTCGAAGTCGGGCGGCGCCGTGCCGCGCCGCTACACCGAAAGCGACGGTATGGCGACCGGCCTGCTCGTCGGCGACGGCTATCACCTGATAGAGTCGTTGTTCGGACGCCCGTTGAAGACTGCATCGAACTGACCTGGAGGCCCGGATGGAAAGGAATCTTGCCCTCGAAGTGGTACGCGCGACGGAAGCCGCGGCGCTGGCGGCGGCGCGTTTCATCGGCAAGGGCGACGAGCGGTTGGCCGATCGAGCGGCGTGCGACGCGATGCGCAAGACGCTGAACTCGGTCGCGATGGACGGCAAGATAGTGATCGGCGAAGGCAAAGAGGGTGACGCCGAGTTTTTGTACGAGGGCGAAATCGTCGGCACCGGCGCGGGAACCGAAATTGACGTCGCGCTCGACGCCATCGAAGGTTCGCTGATCTGCGCCACCGGCGGGCCCAACGCGCTGTCGTGCGTTGCGCTGGCGGAGCGCGGGCGAATCCTGCGCTGCCCCGATACTTACATGGACAAGGTCGCGTGCGGGTCCGCGGGGCGCGGCGTGATCGATATCGACCGGTCGCCGACCGACAATCTCAAAGCGCTGGCCGAAGCAAAAAAAGTTTACGTCGAGGATTTGCGGGTCGCGATCCTCGATCGCCCGCGCCATGAAAAGTTGATCGATGAAGTGCGCCGCGCCGGCGCCGGCATCAAGATGATCTCGGCCGGTGACCTGTCCGCCGCCATCGCCACCACGCGCCCGGAAAGCGAAATCGACATGCTGATCGGAATCGGCGGAGCCCATCAGGGCGTGCTGGCCGGCGCCGCGATTCGTTCCGCCGGTGGCGAGATGCAGTGCCGGTTCGTGCCGCGCAACCCGGAGGAAGCGGAGGCGTGCCTGGCGATGGGCATCTTGGATTTGAAGCATCGCTACACGCTGGAGGAACTGGCCGGAGATAACGTGATGTTCGCGGCGACGGGAGTTACCACCGGCGACTATCTGCGCGGCGTGCGATTCTTCTCCGGCGGCGCGATGACCAACAGCGTCGTGATGCGCTCGAAGACGCGCACGATCCGTTTCATCGAAGCGATTCATCGTTTCGATTTCAAGCCCGAGTACTAGGCCGGCTTGCGGGAAGGTAGTTGTAAATGTGGCTGCGCGTGACGATCGATGACCGGCCGGTAATGATTAACGGCGATCAGGTGGTGAAAATCGTGGAAGGCCCGCCCGAAAAAGGCCGTCGCGGATGCCACGTGTATCTCTCGCTCACCGAGTACCTGGTCGTCGATCAATCGCTGCGCGAGATGATGATTTCGCTCGGCTTCGAAGAGCGGCAGTAGTCCTTGCCGGATTCGCAATCGCGGCCGAAAGAGGGCGACGTAGTCGTTCGCCGGCGCGGGCGAAGCGGCGGACTGTTCGGCGCGATGAAGCCGGGAACTGTGCTCGACATCCCGGCCGGCGGAGCGATCCAGTCGCGTGCGCTGTCGCATTTGGGCTACCGCGTCGTTTCGGTCGATCTTTTTCCTGCGCCGCAGCGCGAACCGGCGGCCGCATGGATCTGCGCCGATGCCAACGAGGCGCTGCCGTTTCGCGACCAGTCCTTCGACTACGTGCTGTCGCGCGAAGGCATCGAGCATCTCGAGGATCAGATGGGATTTCTGCGCGATTGTGCGCGCGTGATCCGGCCGGGCGGCAAGCTCGTGCTGACAACGCCCAACCTCATGCATCTGTCGGCCCGGGCGAGCGCTTTTCTCACCGGGCAGCGCAATCTGCGCCGCGGCTTGATGAACGAGATTCAGACGCCGCGCAGCCGAAATCCGCGCCGCGTTTATCACGGCCACGCGTTCATGCTCGATTACTATCGTGCGCGATACATGATGCGCCTGGCGGGCTTTGACCATCTCGAAGTTTACACCGACCGGTGGAGTCCCACCTCGGTGGCGATGTCGCCGATCGTCCCGATTCTGTGGCTGGCGATGAAATTTTCGGCGGCTGCATCCGCCCGCAACGCGCGCCGGCCCGGCCATCGGCCACCGCGCGACGAGGTCACGCGCGAGATCCTCGGCCACGTCCTGTCGCCGGCGCTGCTGTACGGGAAGCGGATGGTAATCGTCGCCGAACGCGTCGCGTCCTGAGCGGATGGCGCTACATCATTTGCAAGGCCTGGCAGGTGCTTGAATCCGGCTTGAAGTGGCCGCTGAGACACGCCAGCTTGGCCGCGTCGATCAGCGCGGGCTCGTCCCATTTCGCCGGCCACGGACCGGTGTTGACCGCCGTGCACGCCTGGCCGTTGCCCATCGAGCACCATGAGCTCAACTCACCGTGCAGCACGGCGAGCTGTTGGCATGCGTCCCGTTTGCCGGCGTCGCAAGCGGGTGTTTGCGTCTCGAGCGGCGCGGTGGATTCGATTGCAACCTTGGTGTCGCTTAGCGCCTGCACGATCGTATGACACGCGGCCTGGTTGCCTTCATTGCATTTCTCGGTTGATTCAGCGCGAATCTTGTTGACAAATTGCTGCGCCTGCGGAGTGCATCCGGATGCAACGACGAGCACGATTGCGAGCGTGAGCAGGCCGGCGATCGCGCGGACATTCGCGGCGGCATGCGCTCTGGATTTGCCTGGCACGTGCGCATTGTTTCGCGCGCCATGAGTTTCACGCAAGCGCCGCCCCGGCAAACTTCGCGCGCCAGCGGGGGTTGACAGTCAAAGCGCACAGGGCGGAACTAGAAGCGCGGGACTCGCGGCACGGCGCGAGCGTCGCGATTTTCCAAGGAGTGCGCAAGTGGACCTCAAAACTATCATTTTCGAAAAAGCCGCGATTGCGACCCTGACCGTGAACCGTCCGGGGGCGCTGAACGCGTTGAATCGCGAGGTATTGGAGGAAATGGCGCGCGTGATTCGCGAGGTCCGCCACGACTCGTCGGTGCGCGTGCTGATCGTCACCGGCGCGGGCGATCGGGCGTTCGTCGCAGGCGCGGATATCGCCGCGATGTCAAAAATGTCGGCCGCTGACGGACTCGATTTTTCGCGCCTGGGCCATCGCGTGATGGAAAGCTTCGAGGACCTGCCGATACCCGTCATTGCGGCGGTCAACGGCTTCGCGCTCGGGGGCGGTCTGGAGCTTGCGCTCGCGTGCGACCTGATCATCGCAAGCGAAAAGGCGCGTTTCGGGCAGCCCGAGATAAATCTCGGACTCATCCCGGGCTTTGGCGGCACGCAGCGCCTGCCGCATCGAATCGGCCATAACAAGGCGCGCGAGCTGATCATGACGGGCGACATGTTTGACGCGAAGACGGCGCTTGAACTGGGCCTCGCGAACCAGGTCGTGGCGCCCGCCGACCTGATCGAAAGCGCGCGCAAGCTGGCGGAGAAACTCGCGGGCAAATCCGCTTTCGCGCTGCGCCAGGCGAAGGCCGCGCTGCGAGCCGCTTTCACGATGGAAGAGGATGCCGGGCTGCGCTTCGAGCAGGAGGCTTTCGGGGTAGTGTTCGGCAGCTCGGATCGCGTCGAGGGGACGAGCGCATTTGTCGAAAAGCGGCCGCCAAACTGGCGGCACAAGTAGCCGTCCTGCGGCGGGGCCCAGTCGTCCCGACCCTCGATTTTCGCCGGCCTCGCACAATGGCCTTGCGCCTCGATTATCGGTGTGGGCGCGAGGGTTGACGACTTTCATCCCCTGTGGGAAACTCCGGCCAGAGAGAAGGACCGCGCCGCCGCACGGGCGGCGTTAGTCATTCTGATAGAACCAATCATCGTAACGTCCGGAGGATCTGTATGGCTGAGCAGGCTCAAGCTACTGACACGGGACCTCGCCCAATTGTTCCATGGCTGAAATTGGCGCCCAAGCCCCATCTCGAAGGAATCAAGTGCGCGTGCGGCGCAATCTATCTCGATCCCAAGCGCGTCGCATGCTCAAAGTGCGGCGAGAGCGACAAGTTCAATCCGCTGACCTTGTCCGACAAGGGCAAGGTGTACGTGTTCTCGGTCGTGCATCAGTCATATCCGGGAATCAAGACGCCGTATGTGACGGCGATTGTCGATCTGCCCGAGGGCGTCAGCGTCCGCGCGAATCTGACGGATGTCGATCCCGAGCAGGCTCAGAAAGAACCCAACAAGATTTTCAACCTGCCGGTTGAGTTGGTGACCGGCGTTGCGGCCAAGGATCGCGAAGGGCACGACGTAGTAGCCTTTTCGTACCGGCCGAGCAAGAATTAAGCCGCCCAGCAAGCGCGGCGAGCAATATTACGACGGACCTGAGCTTCGGGCCGGGCCGCCAGGAGGAATCAAGATGCGAAATGTTTATGTTCTGGGAACCGGAATGATCAAATTCGGACGCTATCCCGACAAGACCGTTCCTCAACTCGGCGGCCAGGCGGCGCTGCTCGCGCTTAAAGACGCCGGAATTTTAATCAAAGACGTCGAGATGTTCGCCTGCGGAAATCTCCAGCAGTCCAACGCGATGGTCGGACAGAGAATCCTGCAGCAGATTGGCCAGACCGGAATCCCGGTTATCAACGTCGCCAACGCATGCGCCACCGGCTCGACCGCGTTTCGCGAGGCGTACATGTCCGTCGCGGCCGGGATGTACGACATCGCGATGGCGGTTGGCGTAGAGCAGATGGGCAAGGCGGGATTGCTCGGCGGGGCAGGCGGCGGCGATCCCGCGTACCTGACCGAGGGCAGGCTTGGCTCCGGCACGATGCCCGCGGTCTTCGGCCAGGCGGGCATCGAGCACATGCGCAAGTACGGCACCAAGCTGGAGCACTTCGCAAAGATCTCGGTGAAGTCGCACAAGCATGCCACCAAGAATCCGTTCTCGCAGTATCGCAACGAAGTCACGCTCGAAGACGTGATGAATGCGCGCATGATCGCCTTTCCCAACACTCTTTATATGTGTTGCCCGACCGGAGACGGCGCGGCGGCGGCGATTCTGGTCAGCGAGGACAAGCTCAAACAGCTCGCCGGCGGACGCAAGCGCGCGAAAATTGCGGCGTCGATCCTCACCTCGGATCCGTGGACCGAGCGCGACCTCACGCTTCAAGACGTCAGCACGCTCACGCGGCGCGCGTCGAAGCAGGCCTACGAGAAGGCCGGCATCGGACCCAAGGACATCGCGCTTACCGAATTGCATGACTGCTTCGCCACGGCTGAGCTGGTGCACTACGAAAACCTCGGACTGTGCGGCGATGGCGAAGCCGGCAAGTTCATCGACGAGAAGGGTGGCGTGCATCCAAGCCTCGGCGGCAAATCTCCGGTCAACGTTTCGGGTGGATTGCTCTCGAAGGGGCATCCGCTCGGTGCGACCGGCGTGGCGAATATCTGCGAGGTGGTTTGGCATCTGACGCAGGACGACCGCGCGAAAGACCGCTTGGTGCCTAACGCCAAGGCGGGCCAGGCCCACGTGATCGGGCTGGGTTCCGCCTGCACGATCCATATCCTGACGGTATAATTCAGGAAGCAACGCCTAATCGGCACTTCGAGAGAGGGCCGCCCGCAAAGGCGGCCCTTTTTCTTTCCCGATTGGGCCGATAGATTCGGAAGCTCGAACCAGACCGGTTGATATACTCGATGGAACCGAACGAAAAAATTTCCCATCGCCCGGAAACAACCGCTGGCCGGCTCGGCTGCGCGGCGGACGCGCGTGTGCTCATCGTCAATGCGGATGATTTTGGCATGTGCCACGATCAGAACGAGGGCGTCATCCGGGGCCTGACGGACGGGCTGTTTACCTCGTCAACGATTCTTGTGACGTGCCCGTGGTTCGAGGAGGCGGCCGACTTTGCGCGGACCAATCCTGCCGCCGACCTGGGCGTACATCTCACGCTTACCGCGGAATGGGATCGCTACAAGTGGGGACCGGTGCTGGGACGGCGAGCCGTGCCGTCGCTGGTCGATGAGCGCGGGTATCTATGGCAGACCGTCGCGCAGGTTTACGAGCATGCCCACCTCGACGAGGCGGAGGCGGAGCTGCGCGCGCAAATCGAAAAGGCGCTCGCGGCGGGAATCGATGCGACTCACCTCGATTCGCACATGGGGACAGTGCAATTGCGCGCCGACTATCACGAGATTTACGTGAGGCTGGCCAATGAGTATCGCGTGCCGATCAGGTTGGCCTCGCGCCGCGTGATGCGCGAGGGAGGGATGGGCGCGATTCTCGATCAGCTCGACGCGTGCGGAATCGTTACGCCCGATCATCTCGTGTTCAACGGGCCGCGGTCGGTGGGCGAGACCGAATCCTACTGGACGAATCTTATTCGCACTCTGCAGCCGGGCGTGACTGAGATTTTGTGTCACCCCGCGCTCGCTCGCGACGAACTCAAGAGCTGTGCGCACGACGCTTTCCAGCGCGAGGCTGACCTGCGGTACTTCACTTCCGAAAAAACGCGCCGGCTGATCGCGGATGAAGGCGTCGAGCTGGTCGGCTTTCGCAGACTGCGCGACCTGATGCGCGGCAACTCGGCTCGCGCGTGATGAATTGAAAGCAGTGTGACCACTTGGAACTGACACGACTCAGAGGATTTCGAGATCTAATCGGCCCCGACGCGCGTGCGATGAGTCTCGTCGAGGAGCGGGCGCGCGCGCTCGCCGAGCGCTATTCGATGAGAGAGGTTCGAATTCCGGTGCTGGAGCGCACGCAACTCTACCTGCGCTCGACTGGCGAAACCTCGGACATCGTCGAAAAGCAGATGTACACGTTCACGGATCGCGACGAGGGCGAAACGGCCGTCGCAATCCGGCCTGAAGGCACGCCGGGCGTGGTGCGCGCATACATCGAGGCCGGCTTCGATCGGACCGAACCCGAGCAGCGGCTCTTTTATTCGGGTGCGATGTTCCGTCGCGAACGCCCGCAAAAAGGGCGCTATCGGCAGTTCTATCAGTTCGGCGTCGAGGTATTCGGCCGTCCCGACGCAGCCTGCGACGCCGAGCTTCTGATAATGATCGACGAGCTTTGCCGCGACCTCAAAGTTCCGTTCACCATGGACATCAATTCGATCGGCGACCAGAAGTGCCGGCCTGCATTTCGCGAGGCGCTCGTGCAATGGGGGCGGGCGCATTGGGACGAACTCTGCGACGACTGCCACAATCGCATCGATCGCAATCCGCTGCGTCTGCTCGACTGCAAAATCGACGTAGAGCTCGCCGAATCGGCGCCCAACAGCCTCGATTACCTGTGCGACGAGTGCCGGATACACTTCGATACCGTCAAGGAACTTCTGACCGCAGCGAACGTCCAGTACGTCGTCAATCCGCGCATGGTGCGAGGCCTGGACTACTACACGCGCACCGCATTCGAGGTGATGGCGGGCGGCCTTGGTGCGCAGAGCACTGTCGTAGCGGGAGGACGATACGACGGGCTGGTCGAGACGATGGGCGGTGCGGCGGTTGCGGGAATCGGTTTCGCGATCGGCGTCGATCGAATGGCGTTGGCTCTGCAAGCGGTCGGGCTGGCGCCGACTGCCACGCCGGACGCCGCGATAATCGCTATCGGGCCGGCGGCGACGCGCCATGCGATCGTCGTGGCGCGCAATCTGCGCGAGGCGAATCTGAACGTCGAGATGCTCTCGCCCGAGCGCAAGATGAAGACGTTGCTTGCGCGGGCCTCGAAGATTGGCGCGCGCGTCGCGGTGATCATCGGCGACGACGAACTGGCGCGCGGCGTCGTGCAGGTGCGCGACTTGAAGCAGAGCACGCAGCGCGAAGTCGCTGTGGCAGAGGCTGCCCGCGCGATTGCGGACGCTCGTGGAGAGTGACTGTTTCACCCGCCGCCGGGCACAGGTATCCTTCGACGACAACCAGCATTCAACTGTGATGGGAAATGGCGAAAACTGAGCAATATTCTCCGCTGCCGCCCTGGCCTAGAACCGATTACTGCGGCGCGATTCGCGCCACCGACGTTGGCCGCGAGGTCGCGCTGTGGGGATGGGTCCAGACCCGGCGCGATCATGGCGGGCTTATCTTCATCGATCTTCGCGACCGCGACGGAATCGTCCAGCTGGTGCTGAATCCCGCGCACGATGCCGCCGCCCACGAGGCCGCCGGCGAGACGCGCTCCGAGTTTTACATTGCGGTTAGGGGCAAGGTCGTGCGCCGCGCCGAGGGCACCGTCAACGGCGAGCTTCCGACCGGCGAAATCGAGGTCCTGGTCAGCGCATTCGAGACTCTGAGCGGGTCGGCGCCGCTGCCGTTTCAAATTGCCGACGGCGCCGCGACCGCCGAGGAAATCCGCCTCAAGTACCGCTATCTCGATCTGCGCCGCCCCGAGATGCAGCGCAACCTGCGCTGGCGCCATCAGGCGTTGCAGGCGGTTCGCAGCCATCTCGATCAAAACGGGTTCATCGAAGTCGAGACGCCGATACTTTTCAAATCGACGCCCGAGGGTGCGCGAGATTACCTGGTGCCGAGCCGCGTGAATCCCGGAAAATTCTACGCGCTGCCGCAATCGCCGCAGTTGTTGAAGCAGATTCTGATGATCGGCGGATTCGATCGCTATTATCAGATCGCCCGATGCTTCCGCGACGAGGATTTGCGCGCGAATCGCCAGCCCGAGTTCAGCCAGATCGATATCGAGATGACGTGCCCGCGGCCCCAGGACATCCAATCGATCGCGGAGGGAATGATCGCGTCGGTTTATCGCAACGTGCTCGACATCGACGTGAAGCCGCCTTTCCCGCGGATGCCGTATGCCGAGGCGATGGAACGTTTCGGCATCGACAAGCCCGACACGCGCTTTGGACTCGAGCTGAAAAATCTCACCGCCGCATTCGCTGGGACTTCGTTCAAGGTGTTCGCGGAAATTCTCGCGCGCGCCGAATCCGTATATGGAATAAACGTCCCGGGCGATCATGCGCTGAGCCGCCGCGAACTCGACGAGCTTACCGAGTCGGTCAAATCGCGCCATGCGATGGGACTGGCGTGGATAAAGGCGGGCGAGGGCGGATGGCAGGGACCGATCGCAAAGTATTTGAGCGACGGCGAGAGAGCCGCGGCGACTGCGGTCTCCGGATTGAAGGCCGGCGGTACGTTGTTGATGGTCGCGGGACCGCCGGACAAAGTGCGGCCGGTTCTCGGCGACATCCGTTTGCAGCTCGCCGCGAAATTCGGTCTCGACAAATCTGACCAGCTCAAATTTTTGTGGGTGACCGATTTCCCGCTTTTCGATTACAGCGCCGACGACAAGCGCATGGTTTCCGTGAACCATCCTTTCACGGCGCCGAACCCCGACGATCTTGCGATGCTCGATTCCGCGCCGCTCAAAACTCGCGCACTCGCGTACGACATGGTTCTCAACGGCCAGGAACTCGGCGGCGGCTCGATTCGTATCCATAGCCGCGAGCTTCAATTGAAGGTATTTGAATTGTTGGGGCTGACGCGCGAGGAAGCCACGGATCGCTTCGGCTTCCTGCTCGACGCGCTCAGATACGGAGCGCCGCCCCATGGCGGAATCGCTTTTGGAGTCGATCGGATTTGCATGATGCTTTGCGGCACCGAGTCACTGCGCGACGTGATCGCGTTTCCCAAGACGCAAAAAGCGGTTGACCCAATGAGCGGAGCGCCGTCGGAAGTCGATCCGCGCCAACTCAAGGAACTGTGGATCAAGGTGACGTCATGAAAGTCGGTTGGACGGCGGGATCCGCGCGGTTGGCGCTGGTGGCAGCAGCGTTGTGCATGGTGGCAGGATGCACCACGCTCGCGGCGGACGCGGTTAGCTCCACCACCGGCGCGGTCAGCGACGTGATCAACCGCCGCGACGTGAAGTCGCATGCAGTGAGCTCGATCAAGACGCTCGCCATCAATCGTGTCGCGGTGATGCCGCTGATCGAAGCCGCCCCGGGTGGCGCCGAGCCTTTGGCTCCAGGAGCCACAGAGGCAATTAGCGCCGAGCTTTACAGCCAGGTCGCAGTCGCCGGTGGATGGGACCCGATCGCGGAGCAGGATGTCGCGGCGGCGATGCAGAAGATGCCGCCGACCACTATCGCGAACCTCGATGCGAATGCGCTCCAGCTGGGCCATGACGTGTCGGCCGACGGCGTGATCTACGGCGCCGTCGAACGCTACAAGGAACGCGTCGGGATGGATTACGCGGCGGCAAGCCCGGCCGCGGTGGCGTTTACGCTCAAGTTCGTCGATCTCAAGAGCAAGCAAATCGTCTGGACCGCCAAGTTTGCCAAGTCGCAAGCGGCTTTGAGCCAGAATCTGTTTGACCTCGCCAATTTCGTCCAGCGTTCCGGGCGTTGGGTGCGCGCCCATGAGATCGCGCTCGAGGGCGTGAAAGAAGCGGTCGCCGATCTTCACGGCGATCTCAACCTGACTCAAAACCTCAAGCGCTTCGAAACCGGCACCTACGGCGAGCTCAAGTCCGGACAGCAGCGCTACAACACCGGCCCGCAGGGAATCTACTGAGACGCGCTATTCCCACGGCGAGTGCGGCTTCATCTTGAGCGCCTGCGCGACCGCCGGATGCACGACACGGCCGTCGAAGGTGTTGAGTCCGTGGCGAATGGCCGGGTTGCGCAGTCCGGCCCCCAGAATCCCGTGATCGGCGATCTCCAGCGCATAGCTCAGCGTCGCATTGGTGAGCGCGTAGGTTGACGTGTGCGGCACCATCGCGGGCATGTTGGTCACGCAGTAGTGCACGACACCGCTGCGAATGAACGTCGGCCGCGCGTGCGTCGTCGGCGCGGAGGTCTCCGCGATTCCACCTTGATCGATCGATAAATCCACGATCGCCGCACCGCGACGCATCCGCGCAACCATCTTTGCGCTTATGAGCCGCGGCGCGCGGGCGCCCGGCACCAGCACCGCGCCAATCACGAGATCGCAGTTGGTAACTTCCTCGTCGACGGTCGCGCGATTCGACATCACGGTGGTCACGCGCCCGCCCAGCAGGTCGCTCAAATAGCGCAGCCTCGTTGGATTGATATCCATGATCGTCACTTCAGCGCCGACGCCCGCGGCAACTCGGCATGCGTTCAGTCCCGCGATTCCCCCGCCGACCACGACCACCTTGCCCGGCCGCACCCCTGACGCTCCGCTCAGCAGCACGCCGCGGCCGCCGCTGCGCGCCTGCAGGCACCAGGAGCCGGCCTGAATCGCCAGCCGGCCCGCGACTTCGCTCATCGGCGCGAGCAGCGGCAAGCTCGCGTCTTCGAGCTGGATCGTTTCGTAGCCGACCGCCGTCACGCGGCGGCGAATCAACTCGCGCGAAAGACGTCGGTCCGCGGCGAGATGGAGATAGGTAAAAACGATCAACCCCGGACGCATCAGCGGATATTCCGGTGGCTGCGGTTCCTTGACTTTCAGGATCAGGTCGGCGCGGCGCCACACGCCGGCCGCGCCCGCCACGATCGATGCGCCCGCTTTGCGATAGTCGCTGTCGGAAAATCCGCTGCCGGTCCCGGCTCCCGCCTGGACCGTCACGCGATGACCGTGCGCGCGCAACGCGGCCACTCCCGCCGGCGTCAACGACACGCGCTGCTCGTCGGCTTTGATTTCGGTGGGAATTCCGACATTCATCCAGATAGGTCCTCCGCTTGCGCGCGATCGGCCGATCGCTTGCGCCTGGCTTCGACGATACGGCGGCTGGCGAGCGGCTGGCAATCGCGGCCGGTGCGCCCGCTGGAACCATCGACGCGCGACAGTCAAGAGTCGCGAGCATGATCGATGCCCGCGATGGTCCGAAGCGGAACTTGACAAGACTGACTCCACTGGGCTTCATCAACATTGATGTGATCGCGATCGGCTTGGCGCGAAGCGGCCTTAAAACGCGCACCGCTCACGATTTTGGGAGGAGTCATGGAGATCCCGCAGGGGCTCAAATATTCGAAGGAGCACGAATGGGTCGCGACTGAAGATATCGTTGCGACCGTTGGAATCACCGATCACGCGCAAGACCAGCTGGGCGAGATCGTGTATATCGAATTGCCCGCGGTCGGCGACAAGGTCAGCAAGGACGATCCATTCGGCGTCGTCGAGTCGGTCAAGGCCGTCTCGGATATTTACGCGCCCGTCACCGGAACCGTCATCGAGATCAACGAAGACCTGCCCGAGAGTCCCGAAACCGTCAACGAAGACCCGTACGGCGACGGCTGGCTGATCAAGGTGAAGATCACGGACTTGAGCGATCTCGAAGACCTGATGGACGCCGACGAATACGCGGAGCTGCTCGCGCGCGAGAAGGAATAGTCGCGCCGACTCCGATTCAGGCCGGCGGCGGCGAGCTCGCGCTGGAATCCGGAGCGGTCGGCGTCGCAACGGCCTTTGACACCGAGATTCTAACCTGGCCGGCGCCCGCGGGAGGATTTATGAACACCATCAGGAACGGAGCCGACACCGAAGGCTGCATCGCGAACGCCTTCTGCGGACTCAACCCCTGAGAGAATTCGATTTCGCGCGGCGTCATCTCGCCAATCATCTTGGCCGACAGCTCGTTGCCGCAATCGACGCTCTGGCTGGCGATCGCATGCGCGTCGACGCCAATCAGATCGGCGTCGATCTCGACCAGATGCAATGGACGCCTGCCGACGTTCTGCGCATTGCCGCTTATCACCAGCGCGACATGTCCCCCCTTGAGCGTGTAATACTCCGAGTGGACGTCATGCAGCGCCACCAGCATCGCGGGTACGATTGGGCGCGCAAAGTAACCGCCGATGCGCGGAGCCTGGCTGAGGATGCGCGCGCTGGCGGCGGGCTCGTCGCAGATGAGCGCGCTCGCGCCGAGGAAAGCGATCGCTATGAAGAAAAACATCGCGAGAAAAAATCCCGACGCATGAGTTCCGCCGGCCGCCGCCTCGGCGCCTTCGTCGCCGGCCTCACCCAACTGGAACCCCGCGGCTTTCGCCGCCGCCGGCGGCTCTGCGAATTGTGGCGCCGGCGGGCGGAGCGGCGCAGCCGCTCGACGCACCGGATTGGGCGCCGGGCGCGCCGCCGGTTCCGGCTCGGCCATCATGATCGGCGCCTGGCGAACCGGCGGGGATTCGAACTCATCCGGCACATCGCCCACCTGCCATCCGCCGTCGTCGGGCTCGGGGCGCTCGAGCTCGTGCTCCGCCGCCGCGTCGCCGATTTCATTGCGCTCGTCGCTGAAGTCGAATTTCAGATTTTCACCGGTGTCGGCTTTCTGCTCGCGGTCGCCGAAGGAGCGATTGAGCGGATGGTCGGGGTCCAGTTCGTGCCGATCTTTCTCGCGTCGATCTGCGGGCTCGTCGGTTGGCGCATTTGCCGGCGTCTCGGGCATCCTCTGCTCGAAAGGCTCGCGCTCGTCCGAAGTCGATGGTTGAACGCGAACTTGCGGTTCGGGCGGATTCGTTGGCCGCGGCTCCGCGCTATGCTCGCGTTTGACTACGTCGCTTTCGACTGGAGACTTGAGCACGCCTGCGCGCGGCCGCGCGGGGCGCAGAGGGCGCGCCGGCTGCGATTCACTCTCGACCGCTTGTGGAGCCGCTTTGCGCACTCTTGCCGGTACCGGGTCAGCGTTGAACACATGGCCGCATCGCGAGCACTTGAAGGTCGGTGTATCGTCGGGCAGGACCCGTTCATCAATCCGATAGCGGGTGTGGCAACTGGTGCATTGAATTTCGATCATTCCCCCACCTCACATCCCGCGCATGAAATTATCACACGGCAACAGGTCCCGCATCTTATGTGCGCGCCGCGCCAAACGTTTTCCACGGCAACGCCGCGGAGCGTCGTTCAATGCGGATAGCGCTGCTGACGCGCCGTTTCGATAGCGCGGGTGGCGGGACCGAGCGCGATTTGATCGTTACCGCGGAAGGTCTGCGCGCGGCGGGCCATCAAATTACGATTTTCGCAGACCAGATCCGCGGCGCAGCCGGCGGCTGGGACGTTCATCGCGTCGGCGCCGGCCCAAGCTTGGGACGCCCCCTGTCCCTGATGCGATTCGCATGGACTGCCGCGCCTGCGGCGCGCCGCGCAGGGGCCGAGCTGGTGCTGAGCTTCGCGCGATGCGTCGGCGCGGACGTGATGCGCTCCGGCGGCGGCGCGCATTCCAGTTACATCCGCGCCGCGCGAAAATGGCGCGGCGTGCTCGGCGCGTCCGCGATGCGTATCAGCCCGTATCATCAGGTGCAGATGCTCGTCGAGCGCCAGGCCTTCCAAAGTCCCGGCCTGAAGCGCGCGATCGCGGTGTCGAATTTCGTTCGCGACGATCTGATTCGGGAATTCGGCCTCGCGCCTGAAAAAACCGTTACGATCTACAATGGCGTCGATCTCGATCGCTTCCGGCCCGCCGCCGATCCGTCCGAGCGCGCGGCCATCCGCCGGAAGTTTGTAGTTCCGGACAGTGCCCGGGTGGTCGTCTTTGTTGGCAATGGCTTCGCGCGCAAGGGATTGGGATTCCTCTTGGAAGCATGGCCGCTGGTGGCGGGCGGCGCATTTCTGCTGGTGGTCGGTGCCGATCGAGCGGTCGACAAATTCGCGAGCCGCGCACGCGCCCTCAACGTCGGCGCGCGAGTAGTCTTCACGGGTCCGCAACCTGACGTCGAGGCAATCTTTCACGCGGCGGACGCGTTTGCGATGCCGTCGCTGTTCGAACCGTTCGGCAACGTCGTAATCGAAGCGATGGCCAGTGGATTGCCCGTGATGACCAGCGCGTTCTCGGGCGTTGCGGAGTTGATTCCGCCCTCGATGCGCGGGTTTCGAGTCGAGAATCCCGACGATGTGGGTGAGGTCGCGCTTCGTCTCGGCGCCTTGTTCGACGCGCCCGCCGGTCTTGGCGCTGAGGCCCGCGCGACGGCCGAAAAATTCACCTGGACGCGCTACGCAAACGAATTGAACACGCTGATTGAATCGATAGGGTAGGGCGCGCGCCGCGTTTCTAGCCGCCGAGGCCGTCGAACATTCCGCGCGCGATTGCGAATCTGCGTTCCTCGCGCGCGATTCGCGGGATGCCGGCGCCCGTCAACTGCGCAATCCGCAACCGCGTCAGCGCGATCGCGTTCTTCAGGATCACCTCCAGGCTGGAATGCTTCTCATGCAGCATCCGGCACCGGCCGCGCTCGCGCGCAATTCTGATGAATCGTTCGCGATTGGCGCGTGCGGCGTCAACTTCGTGATAGACAAGCGCCTTGGGCGCGTATCCGATTCGAAAGCCCGCGCGCCGGATTCGCTGCGACATCTCGGTTTCCTCCTCGTGCCCGGCCGCGCCCGGACCGAGGCGCTCGTCGAACGGTCCCACTTGCTTAAGCACCTCGGCACGAAAAGCCATATTGGCGCCGAGCACTCCGCGCACCTCGATTACTTCTTCGCCATGGTCGGCGATCGGCAGGTCGAGGTACGCTGCCATCGGGCCGACCTTTTTTTCAGGGTCTTCGGCCGGGAGGGTCCGCCCCTTCATCGCGGCGAACTCGCGATGGGTGTCAAAGAAACGCTCGACCGCCTCTAGATAGCTCGGCGCGGCAATCAGATCGTCGTCGAGGAAGACGAGGATTTCGCTATCGCCGGCCGCCTGCGCGATTGCGCAATTCTGAATGCGGCATTTTCCGGCGCGAGGCTCGTGCAGATGCTTGAGCGCCGCGCCTTCGAGCGGCAGCTCCATCGGCGCCGACGTTCCATTTTCCGCGACGATTATCTCGCGCGAACCAGTCGCGAGTTCGGGCGCGAGGCTTGCGATCAGCCGCCGAACCGAGTCGGGCCTGGCGTGAGTCGCGACGATGACCGAGGTCTTCAATGCCCTTCAATCTTGGCGCGATTCGGAGCCATCCATCTTGCGAAATCGCATGATGATATTTTCGTCCATCAGCAGGCTCGCGCTGGTCATGAACCCCAGCAGCTCACGATTGATTCTGCGCTGTGCCGGTTCTTTTGCGCGCCCGTAAAGCATCCACGAAAACCCGGCGATCAACGGCCACAGAATTGGGGCAAAAATTCGCGATCGCAACTTGCGCCGGCTGCGCCCGAGCGCCTCCATCCGAAGTCCCGCCCCCCATGCGATCCAATGCAGGTCGTTGAGGCCCATCACGTGCCAGTTGCGGCCGTCCGCGACCCGATAGCTGTACGCCAGCGGCGCACGCCGTCCCTGGTAGTAGCCGGTCAGCAAGTAATGTATTCGCGAGCTGACGTTCAGGCGATTGGGCGTGCTGACGATTGCGACCGCGCCGGGCCGCATCACGCGCGCTATTTCACCAAGTGCGTGCGGGATGTCGGCGAGATGCTCGATCACTTCGAGCATCATCACCAAGTCGAAGCGCGCCGGTCGAAACGGGAGATCGTGATTCAGGTTGACCGCCACCCAGCCCGGTTTGCGGGTTCGATACTCGGTCGATACTACCCGCCATCCGCGCTCCGCAAGGAGACGGCTCGACAGGCCGTCGCCCGCACTCAAGTCCAGCGCGAGCGATGACGGCCCCGGCGACGGCGCAAGCGCGATCGCGCCGCGAACCCGGTCACTCATCGTAACCGCAGATTGTGTTTCACCGGCGTTGTCCGCTCAAGCCGCCGCGCGAATATTGGAATCCCGTCTTGAATTGGAATCATCAGCCGGTTAAACGCTATACTCTTCGCTTCGCTCGCGAGAGTGGCGGAATGGCAGACGCGCAAGGCTCAGGACCTTGTGAGCGCAAGCTCGTAGGGGTTCAAGTCCCCTCTCTCGCACCAATCGGCTATTCGCTGGCGCGGTGCGGCTCAATAGGCCGAAGGGATCGCGTCATTCGAGGTCTTGTTGCCCGACTTTTCCGCTCCGTGACATTGCGCGACATCCTTGACGCTGGCGCCGATGGCCGACGCGATCTCAGCATCGGAACGGCCCGACTCCGTCTGTAATTTCACGACGTTGCAATCGACGCGGTTAGTGGAAATCGAGCTGCAACCCGACAGCCCGCCCGCAAGCAGCAATGTTCCAAGCGCGGCTGCCATACCCAATTTGCTAAACGCGTCTGCCATAGAAATTTCCCCTCCGGAGTCGAATTCAGCCCATCCCCAAGGGCATGCGCACGATATTATTAACCGGCTCGCTTTTACAAGCCGCTTGCGCCTCGCCCTCAAAGCAGCGCGCTTGAGAGGTGACGGCGCGGTCAATATGATTTGAGCGAAGGGCGCGCCGCGCCCTTTTTTCGACCGAGCGATTCCCCAGTCGCGAAAAATGTCGCAGGATCGGCGGGGTCAGGATACTCACGGTGGATTTGCCCAAGACATTCGATTCGAAGTCCGCTGAAGAAAGATGGTTTCAGACGTGGATCGACCTCGGCTACTTCAAGGCCGATCCCGCGCGCGCGGGCAAAGTCTTTTCGGTCGTGATTCCACCGCCGAACATCACGGGTCAGCTCCATCTCGGCCACGCGCTCAACGTCTCGCTCCAGGACATCATCGTGCGCGCGCGCCGGATGCAGGGTTACAACACGCTGTGGCTGCCCGGCACCGATCACGCTGGAATCGCGACGCAAAACGCGGTCGAGAAGGACCTTGCGAAGGCTGGCAAAAACCGTCATCTGCTCGGCCGGGATGCATTCGTCGATCGCGTCTGGCAATGGCGCGCGACTTACGGCGATCGAATCCTGAACCAGTTGCGCAGGCTGGGCGCGTCATGCGACTGGAGCCGCGAGCGCTTCACGCTGGACCCGGGCCTTTCGCGCGCCGTGACGAAAGTCTTCGTCGATCTTTACCACAAGGGTCTCATCTACCGCGCCAAATGGCTGATCAACTGGTGCCCGCGATGCGAAACGGCGCTCTCCGACCTTGAAGTCGATCACAAGGACGTTCAGGGCAGCCTTTGGTACATTCGCTACCCGCTCGCCGACGGCACGGGCGCGATTACGATCGCAACCACGCGGCCCGAGACGATGCTTGGTGACACCGCGGTCGCGGTGAATCCAGAAGACGAGCGCTACCGAACGTACGTCGGCAAGACGCTTCGTCTGCCGCTGATGGGGCGCGAGATAGAGATCATTGCCGACGGCGCGATCGACCGCGAATTCGGCACCGGCGCCTTGAAAGTGACACCCGCCCACGACCCGGTGGACTTCGAACTGGGCAAGCGTCACGGCCTCGAGCAGATTGCGGTGCTCGACGGGATGGCGCGGATGAATGAAAACGCGGGCGCGTATCGCGGACTCGCGCGTGAGGATGCGCGCAAGCAAATCGTCAAGGACCTCGAGCAGGCCGGACTGCTCGAAAAGATCGAGCCGCATTCGCACGCGGTCGGCGTGTGCTCGCGATGCGACACGATCGTCGAGCCGATGCTCTCCGAGCAGTGGTTCATGCGGATGCGGGAGATGGCCGATCGCGCGATCGAAGCGGTGCGCAAGGGCGACACGACCTTTCATCCGAAATTCTGGGAGAACACGTTTTTCAACTGGCTGGAGAACATCCACGACTGGTGTATCTCGCGCCAGCTATGGTGGGGTCATCGGATTCCCGCCTACCGATGTGCGCGATGCGACCATCTGGTGGTCGCGGCCGAGCGGCCGTCGCGATGCCCCGAGTGCGACGGTTCCGACATCGTCCAGGACGACGACGTGCTCGACACCTGGTTCAGCTCGGGGCTGTGGCCGATGTCGACGCTCGGATGGCCCGACGACACGCCCGACTTTGAAGAGTACTACCCGACCAGCCTGCTGCTCACGGGATTCGACATCATCTTTTTCTGGGTCGCGCGGATGATGATGTTCGGGCTTGAGCTGACGGACAGGGTGCCGTTCAAGGACGTGTACATCACGCCGCTGGTACGCGACGAGCTTGGCAAGAAGATGACCAAGTCGAAGGGCAACGTCGTTGACCCGCTCGATTTGATGGAACAGTACGGGGCGGACGCGGTCCGCTTCACGCTGGCGCAGTTGGCCGCGCAGGGGCGCGACGTAATCCTGTCGCACGACAGATTCGCGGCGTCGCGGGCATTTGCGAACAAGATTTGGAACGCCGCGCGATTCGTGATGATGAATCTCGACGGCGCGGCGGCGCCGATCGCGAAGGTTGAGATCGCGAAGCTGGGATTGGCCGAGCGATGGATTCTGTCGCGACTGGACGACACCATTCGTGAAGTCCCCCGGTCAATCGACGCTTACGAATTCAACATCGCTGCGATGAAGCTGTACCAGTTCATCTGGCACGAGTTCTGCGATTGGTACATCGAGCTGTCCAAGGAGCCGCTAAAGGCCGGCGGCGAGCACCAGGCGGCCGCGCGATGGGTGCTGGTCAACGTATTCGACAAGATGCTGCGGCTGCTGCATCCGTTCATGCCGTTTGTGTCGGAGGAAATCTGGCAGGTCATTCGGCCATATCTGGACGAGCCGAATCTCGCGGCGCATCTGCCGATTGCCAAGTATCCGGAGCCGTCGGTGACGAATCCGCTTTCGGCGGCGGAAGAAACCGCGATGAATCACTGCATCGAAGCGACCGAGGCGATCAACTCGATCCGGTCGCTGCTCGGCTGGCATCCGGGCCAGCGCGTCCGAGCGTTCATTAAGCGGGTGAGTGACAGTTCGTTCGATCAATTCGCTCAGTGGATACCGTACGCAACGACGCTGGCGAAACTCGAGAGTCTGGAGCACACGGAGAATCCTGAGGCGGACGTGATCTTTGCGCAGGTTTCGTTCGGCGATGTCGGTGTAGCCGCGCCTGAAGGATATGACTTTGATCTGGCGCGCCAGAAACTACGAAAAAATCTGGCGGAAGTTGAGAAACACGCCACTCAGCACGAGGCGCGATTGGAAGACCCTAAATTCCAATCGAAAGCAGATCCCTCAACTGTCGCGGAGGCCAGAGCGCGCCTGGCACATTTGCGCGTCGAGCAGCGGATGCTTGCTGAGCAGCTTCAGCAGCTCGGCGCTGGCGACTGAGAATTAAATGGCATGGAACTCCTGCGCCAACTCAACCTGACCAAGCTCATCAAGCCGGCGCTTGCCGAAGACGTGGGCCGGCGCGATATCACAACGACCGCGAGCGCAAATGTTCTCCTGATAGCGGGCTTTCCGGGCAGCGGCAAAACAACGCACATGTGTGACTTGTCTCGGGATGGGTGGTTGGTCTTTGACAGCTTCAAGTCCCATGCCTTTGACGACTGTCCGGCATTGCGCAAGTCACGGAATTTCCCCGCCCTAATCCTCGCCCTTCGCAATGGCGTTAAGTGTGTCGTGGCGGATGTTGACTTCTGCAGAACGGAATCCCGAGCGGAAGCTGATAGCGTGCTGCGGGCGGAAGTACCACGCATCGAAATCAGCTGGCTTTACTTCTCACACGACAAGCAGGCCTGCAAGGCGAACATCATACGCCGAAACAAGCCTTCAATTAGTCAGCAGTTAAAAACCCTGGCCGACTTGTCCGCCTGCTACCGTATCCCGTGGGGTGCGGACGTGCGCCCAAGCTACCGTATGCCATAGGCTGTGGCCCTGGTTAAAAGGCATGGAACTGATTCGCCAACTCGACGTTACTAAGCTCATCAAGCGGGCGCTTGCCGAGGACGTGGGTCAGGGCGATATCACAACCGCTGCGACCGTCGCGCCGGGCAAGATGGGCCGCGCACGAATCAACGTCAAAGAACCGCGGATGATTCTCGCCGGCGGCATCCTGATTGAGCCCGTGATGCGACTGGCGGGCGCCGAGCCGCGCATGGCTGCGCTAGCCCCCGAAGGCGCCGAACTGAAGGCGGGGGGTGTTCTCGCGGAAATCGAGGGCAAGCTCGCGGGACTGCTGATCGGCGAGCGCACGGCGCTCAACTTTGTGCAGTTGCTGTCGGGAATCGCGACCACGACGCGCGCGTTCGTCGATGCGATCGCAGGCACGGATGCGAAGATTATCGACACGCGCAAGACACATCCCGGCCTGCGCGTCGTCGAGAAGTATGCGGTCCGCGTCGGCGGCGGGCACAACCATCGCCTGGGCCTGGACAGCGGCGTGCTGATCAAGGAAAACCATATCGCGGCGGCAGGCACGGTGACGAAAGCTATTGAGGGTGCTCGCCGGGTGGCGCCCCACACGCTCAAAATCGAGATCGAATGCGAGACGCTCGCGCAAGTTGAAGAAGCACTTAAGGCCGGCGCGGACGCGATCCTGCTCGACAACATGACGCTCGACAACGTCCGCAAGGCGCGCGCGATGGCGGGACCTGATGTTCAGCTCGAAGTCTCTGGCGGCGTGACACTGGCGACCGTACGCGCGATTGCGGAAGCGGGCGCCGATTTAATCTCCGTTGGTGCGCTGACTCATTCGGCCCGATTTCTGGATATAAGCATGAGAATCGACGCAGTCTGAGTGGCGGGCGCCCGGCGCGCCCGATGAGTGAATGCGCGCAGGGCACGCTGCCAAGAAGTTAAAGTAATGCCTCAGAATCCATATCTTGCGATCGAGCGCGGCGCGCCGGGCCGCATCGGTTGGCGGATACACTATTTCGACGAAATCGACTCCACCCAGGAAGCCGCGCGCGAGCTGGCCGCGGCCGGCGCCGACCAGGGCACCGCGGTGATCGCGGAGCGTCAGAGCGCGGGGCGGGGCAGGATGGGCCGCACGTGGCATTCGCCCTCCGGCGTCAATCTATACACGACGATAATCCTCCGGCCGCCGATTCCACTGGCCGACGTACCGCGCCTGAGCTTGGTGGCCGGAGTCGCGGCGGCCCAGGCGCTCGAGCGCGAGGCGCCGGGGATCGTTGCGCTCAAATGGCCCAACGACGTATGGCTGCGGGGACGCAAGGCGGGCGGCATAATCGCCGAGGCTGTCACCGACGCGGGACAAAACCTCGACTGCGTGCTGGTGGGCATCGGAATCAATATCAATCTCGCGGCAGACGACCTTCCACCGGAGCTGCGCGACAAGGCTACCTCGATGCGTATCGCGACCGGGCATCCATGCGACCGGATGGCGATCGCCGATTCGCTTTTTAATCTGCTCGACTCCCGCTATATGGAAACGGTGGCGCGCGGCTTCGAGTCGGTTCGTCCGGCGTGGGAACGCTACTCTGCGCTGACCGGCAAGCGCGTCGCAATCGTGAAAGCCGGGCGGCGCCAGTCGGGAGTGGTCAAGGGAATCGACGGGACAGGCGCACTGCTGCTAGACATCGGAGACCGGGTCGAGAGAATCGTCGCGGGTGAGGTGAGCGTGGAGGGGGCCTACGAGTAGGCCGTATGTGATCAACGCGAAATAAAAAAACTGCATCGAGCGGGGGCGCGGCGCGCTGGAATCGGCGCCGGTCCCGCCGGGCAGGCTGAGAGGTACTCTCTATGGCTGTGGAGGAAATCGGACGGCTTAGAACGATCGCAATCGTGGGCCAGGGCGGGACCGGCAAGACGCAGGCCGCCGACGCGATGCTGTTCACGGCCGGCGCGGTGCCGCGCCTGGGGCGGCCCGACGACGGCTCGGCGGCGATGGACTTCGAGCCCGAAGAAACCAAGCATCACATTTCGATCAGTTCCGCGTTTAATCATCTCAACTGGAAAAAAACCGAAGTAATTCTCGCCGACACGCCCGGCTACACCGCCTTCTTGCCCGAAACGATCACGACTTTGCGCGCGGTGGACGGGGTGGTGATGCTGATAAGTCCGGGCGCCGACACCAAGGTTGAATCGGAAAAAATCTGGGCCGCGGCCGAGGAGCTCAAACTGCCGCGGATCGCATTCGTGTCGCGGCTCGATCGCGAGCGCACCAGCTTCGACGCCGCGATGAAGGACCTCGAAAAGGTTCTCGGCGCGCGCGCCGTCGCGCTGACCATCCCGATTGGCGAAGAGCTCGGCTTCACGGGCGTGGTCGACGTGCTCGCGATGAAGGCGCTCACCTACGCCGACACCAGCGGCAAATTCAAGGAAGAGGAATTGTCGGCCGAGCTGAAGGCCCGCGCGGAAGCTGCGCGCACCGCGTTGTTCGAGGCGGTCGCCGAGACCGACGACGCGCTGCTCGAAAAATATCTGGACAAAGGGACTCTCGACGACGCTGAAGTTCGCGCGGCGCTGCACGCGGCCGTGGTCGAGCGCAAGATCACGCCGGTCTTCTGCGGATCGGGGGCGAAGAATATCGGTATCGGGCCGCTGCTCGACGCCGTGACCACGTTTCTTCCCGCGCCCAACGAACGTCCGCCGGTGGAATGCCAGAATCCCGCGACCGGCGAGCCGGTAAGCCGTCCCGCCGATCCGGCGGCGCCGTTCGCTGCGCTGGTGTTCAAGACGATAATCGATCCGTTCGCCGGCAAGCTCTCGATCTTCCGCATCATTTCGGGCCGCGCTCAGACCGACGCGGCGGTGTTCAACTCGACCAGAGAATCGAAGGAGCGCTTCGGCCAGTTGCTGCGGCTCGAGGGCAAAAAGCAGTCCCCGATCGCCGGCGCGATCGCGGGCGAAATCGTCGCGGTCGCCAAGCTGAAGGACACCACCACCGGCGACACTCTATGCGATGAGAAAGGGCAGGTGCTCGTGATGCCGCCGCTGACGCGTCCGGCGGGCGTGATGTCTTTCGCAATTCGTCCAAAGACCAAAGGCGATGAGGAGAAGTCGTCGGCGGCGCTGCAGAAGCTGATCGAGGAGGATCTCGCGCTGGAGATGCACCGCGATCCGCAGACCCACGACATCATTTTGTCGGGCACCGGCCAGATGCATATCGAAATCACGGTCGAGAAGCTGCGCAGGAAATTCAACGTGGACGTCGAGCTTCAGGCACCCAAGGTTCCTTACAAGGAAACCATCAAGGGACGCGCCGAATCGCAAGGCAAGTACAAGCGTCAATCCGGCGGCCGCGGGCAATACGGCGATTGCTGGCTCAAGATCGAGCCGATGCCGCGCGGCAAAGGCTTCGAGTTCGTCGACAACATCGTGGGCGGCGTGATCCCGCGCAACTTCATTCCGTCGGTCGAAAAGGGCGTGCGCAACACGCTGGTCGAAGGACATCTGGCCGGCTATCCGATGGTGGATCTCAAGGTCACCGTCTTTGACGGCAGCTATCACGATGTCGATTCGTCGGACATGGCATTTCAGATCGCAGCCTCGATGGGCTTCAAGGCGGCGCTGGAAAAAGCCAAACCGATCATTCTCGAACCGATCGTCGCGCTCGAAGTTGCGTGTCCCGATGAATGCATGGGCGACGTAATTGGCGATCTGAACTCGCGCCGCGGCAAAGTGCTCGGGATGGACAGCAAGGGCAATGGCCAGGTGATCAAGGCCCAGGTGCCGATGTCCGAGGTGCTGAAGTACGCGCCGGACCTGCGCTCGATCACGTCGGGCCGCGGCTCGTTCGAGCAGCACTTCTCGCACTACGAGGAGGCGCCGGCGCCGGTCGCGGAGAAAATCATCAAGGAGACGATCGCGGCGCGCGAGGCCGCCGGCGCCAAATCGCACGCCCACGTTCACGCATAGCGCGGCGGGGCAGGGCGGGGCGGCCGGGTATTGCAAGGGCGGTCAGTCTAGTACAATCGGTGCTGAGTCAGCATTGCGATGGCGCCGATAGGAAAAAGCCTGGTCTTCGCCGGTATCGCGATAGTGGTCGTGGGACTGGCGCTGTGGGGATTGTCCTCGGCGCCGTACATCGGCAGGCTGCCCGGCGACATATACATCCGTCGCGGCAACTTCAGCTTCTATTTCCCGCTCGTGACTTGCATTCTTATCAGCCTTGCCGCGACCTTGCTCTTTTCGCTGATGAGGCGTTGACGAATTGGCAGCGGAAAAACCCGTAAGCCCGCATCGGCTGGCAGACCGCAAGCGGCGCCGTCGCGAGCTGATCGCCGTCGGCGTGGCCGGCGCGACCCTGCTCGCGTTCGTGCTCGCGCAGACCGAGCTGCCGCCGCTCACGCGTCACACCTCGCTGGTCTCCAATCTGGCGGTTATCTCGCTCTTCAACCTGAGCTTCTTACTGCTCGGATTGATGCTGTTCCTGGTCGGACGCAATCTCGCCAAGGTTATTTTCGAGCGCCGGCGCGGATTGATTGGTTCGAAATTCCAGGTCCGGCTGGTCGCGGGATTCATCGCAGTCGCGCTGATTCCGAGCGCGTTCCTGCTTTACGTGTCCGCCGTGTTTCTGCACGCCGACATCAACAGCTGGTTCAATCCCGAGTACGAACAAATTCTCAATGACTCGCTCGAGATCGCGAAGACCTACTATCTGAACTCGGCCAACAACGCGTCGCATTTCGCCCGCGTGCTGGCGGGAGAGATCTCGGCTCAGGGCCTGCTCGCGCCGCAAAAGCGCGACGAGCTCAAAACGTTCATCGCCAAGCGCCAGCAGGAATACAACCTCGGCACGATCGAGGTGTTCTCCGCCGATCGCAAACTGCTGCTCATCGACATCAGTCCCAAAACCCCCACCGGCATCGGCGCGTCGCCCGATTCTCCGATTATTTCGCAAACGCTTAAGGGACAGGCGCTCACCCGCACCGACCGGCTCGGCGGCGCCGACGTCGTGCGCGGCTCTGCGCCGATTTACCTCTCGAGCGAAACCGACACCGTGCTCGGCGCGGTGCTGGTCGACTACTATCTGCCGCGCAGCCTGGCGACGCGCGCGACCAACATTTCGCGGGTATCCGAAGACTACTTCCAGCTGCGAATTCTTCACGAGCCCATCGTGAACAGCTACCTGCTGACGCTGGCGCTGATCGGGCTGGTGGTGGTAACGCTCGCGAGCTGGTTCGGAATATTTCTGTCGCGCGGAATCACCGGCCCGATCAAGTCGCTCGCACGCGGAACGCAAGCGGTCGCCGGCGGCGATCTCAATTTCCGCATCCCCGCCGTAGGCGACGACGAGATCGGGCATCTGGTCGATTCCTTCAACCAGATGACCGCCGATCTGCGCGCTTCCGCCGCCGAACTCGAGCGCCGCCGCCAGTACACGGAGACCCTGCTGCGCAACGTGTCGGCCGGCGTCGTCGGGCTGGACCATGATGGCGTGATCACGGCGATCAACCCATGCGCCGAGCGGCTGCTCGGACTGAGCGCCGCCGTCGTTATAGGTCGCAACTATCGGGGAGCGTTCCCGCTTGTGCTCGCCCGCGTGCTCGACGACGTGTTCGCCTTCGCCACGCCCCCTCGCGAGGCCCGCTCGAGCGTGAAGCTCGAAATCGCAGGCGGTGAGACCGAGCTGATGATGACCGCGAGCCCGCTGGGCGATACCCCCGACGAGCCGGCCGGAACGGTGTTGTTCTTCGAGGACGTCAGCCAGATAGCGAAGGTCGAACGGATGGAGGCGTGGCGCGAAGTCGCGCGCCGAATCGCGCACGAAATCAAGAATCCGTTGACCCCAATCCAGCTGTCAGCCGAGCGGCTCCGGCGCCAGCTCGGCGCGCGTCCGGGAATCGAATCCGCGCTGGTCGAGGAATGCACGCGAACCATCATCGGCGAAGTCGAGGATCTGAAGCGGCTGGTCAATGAATTTTCGGCGTTCGCGCGGATGCCGCATCTGAACCCGGTTCCCGGTGACATCAACGCGCTCGCCGCTGAGACAGTCGCGAATTTCCGCGCGGCGCATCCCACCGTCGGGTTCGCGCTCGCGCTCGACTCCGCGATTCCGCTCATCCCGATCGATCGCGAAGCGTTGAAGCGCGCGCTGGTCAACCTGCTCGACAACGCGGTCGCCGCGGTGACCGCCGCCAATCATAACGGCGCTGATCAGTTGATAGAGGTGCGCAGCCATCGGCGGACCGGCAATTCAATCGTAACTCTCGAAGTCGCGGACAACGGCCCCGGCATCGATCCACGCCTGCGCACGCGCATTTTCGAGCCCTACTATTCGAGCAAAAAGGGCGGCACCGGTCTCGGCCTCGCGATTGTTTCCGCAGTCGTGGCCGACCATCACGGCTTCGTCCGCGTGACCGATAACCCGCCGCATGGAAGTAGATTCGTGCTCGAGTTTCCTGTAAAAGACCTACAATTCGCAAAGGCGACCGGCTGATGCGACCCTCACCGCGTTGCAACGAAACGCGATTCCCGGAGAAAATTTGACGTGAATGAGACCGTGTTGGTGGTCGATGACGAGGAGCGGATTCGGTCTGCCTTGCGCGGCATCTTGAGCGACGAAGGCTTTCGGGTTGTCGATACCGGCGACGCGCCCGCTGTGATGGACCTGATTGCGCGCGAGAGTCCTGCGATCGTTCTGCTCGACGTGTGGATGCCCGATATGGACGGCATCGAGTTGCTGCGGCGGATCAAATCCGAACAGCCCCGCGTGCTGGTGATCATGATTTCAGGCCACGCCAATATCCAGAGCGCGGTCGCGGCGACCAAACTCGGCGCCGCCGATTTCCTTCAGAAGCCGTTCTCGGTCAGCGGATTGCTCGCTTCAATCGCGCGGGCGCTGGAGGGCGATTCCGCCGGTCCGGATCCGTCCAACCCGCACGGCCTGAGCGAGCAGCTCCGCGCCGCCGGCCGCAAGGCAATCCGCGCTGGCGCGATCCCGCAGCGAACCGTCGCGCGATCGATCGTGATGGGCGGGCAGGGGCTTCACTCCGGGCTCAAGACCGGCGTCATACTGCATTCCGCGCCGCCGGGATTCGGAATCGTATTCACATCGCTCGCCGACGAGACTGCTATTCCGGTCCGCTTCGAGAATGTCACCGACACCGGCTACAACACCACGCTGACCAGCGGTGGCCGCTCAGTCCGCACGGTCGAACATCTGCTGTCGGCGCTGCACGCGTTTGGAATCACCAACCTCCTCATCAAGACTGACGACGAAGTACCCGCGCTCGACGGCTCGGCGCTCGAGTTTTGCACACAGATTGCTGAAGCCGGACTCACCGAGCAGGACGCGACCGTCGAACCGATCGCAATCAAACACAAGATCATCGTCGGAGAAGAAGGCGAGGGCCTCGAGTTCATAAAGGCCGAACCCGCCGGCCATCTGATAATCGACTACACGCTCGATTATCCCAAACCGATCGGCATTCAGCAGTTGCACTTCGAACTGACTTCGCCCGCCGCTTACACCCGCGAAATTGCACCGGCGCGCACCTTTGGCTTCGTCCGCGAGTTCCGCAAGCTCAACGAAATTGGCCTTGGCAGCGGCGCCCGCCTGGATAACGCGATCCTTGTCGACGACGAAAAAGTCGTGAACACCACGCTCCGCTTCCCCGATGAATTCGCGCGCCACAAGGTGCTCGATCTGATAGGCGATCTCTATCTGCTCGGACGTCCGTTGCATGCTCATGTCACCGCGTCGAAGACCGGGCATTCCGACAACCTCGCGCTCGTCAAGGCGATTCACGCGGCGCTTCAGAGTTGAGCCGTTTATTTTCTCGATTGTTCGCCCTTCCTCGAGGGAAGGGGTTAGGTTATTGAGGCGCGTGCAGTTGCATCAAGCCTGATCGCGCAAATCTCGGTATGGACCTCAAGGGAAAAGTTGCGCTGGTGACTGGCGCGGGCCGCCGCGTCGGTCGCGCGATCGCGATAAAATTTGCCGGCCACGGCGCTTCCGTCGCGGTTCACTATCGCAGCTCGCACGCCGAGGCGGACGCAGTCGTCGCTGAGATCGCGGGGATGCGCGGCAAAGCCCGGGCATTTCGCGCCAATCTCGAGAACGTCGCCGAAATCGAGAAGATGATCGCCGGCGTGCTCGACGCGTTCGGCCGAATCGACATCCTCGTCAACTCGGCTTCCGTCTTCGCGCGCAAACCGCTCGCGAAAGTCACCGAGCGCGACTGGGACGCAACCCTGGATACCAACCTGAAGGCGCCGTTCTTTCTGTCGAAGCTTGCGGGCGCTGCGATGCGCCGCCAGGGCGCGGGAAAAATTATCAATATTGGCGATTGGGCCGGGACCCGCCCGTACAAGGACTTCCTGCCGTACTCGGTGTCCAAGTCCGCGCTGATTGGGCTGACGCGGGCGCTCGCCAAAGAACTTGCGCCCGAGGTTCAAGTGAACTGCATCGCGCTGGGCATGGTGGCCCCGCCGGAGGAATACAGCAAGCGCGAAGTGGAGCGCCTGGTCAGTCGCACGCTGACAAAAAAAATGGGCTCGCCGGAGGACGTCGCCCGCGCCGTGATCTTCTTTTGCGAGGCCACCGACTTCGCCACCGGCGCCACCCTGGCGCTGGACGGCGGCCGCCTCCTCGTCTAGCGCTCGGCATGCGCCGCGCCGGTCGCACCCGGCGGGTTCTTGAAATCGATCTTCGCGCCCTTGCCGATTTTCTTGATCAGCGCCTTCACCACCGTATCCTCATTTTCATCCAGGATGAACATCGCGATTTTCGCCTTCACCTCGGGCAGCGGTGCGATCGTTTCGCCGCGCCGCGAAGTCACTTTGATAAAGCTGTAGCCGAGATTCGACTCGAGGATTTGCGTCAGCTGCCCGACCGGCGTCGCGAACACCATCTTGTCCACCACCGGTGGCAACTGCCCGGGCCTGAAGTAGCCCAGCTCTCCCCCCTTGGGCGCGGACTCCTTGTCCTCGGAGTTTTGCTTTGCGAGCGCGGCGAAGTCCTTGCTCTTGACCGCCTGCTTGTACAACTTGATTATTTTTTCGGCCGCCGCTTTCTTTTGCGCATCGGTCGCGTTGAGCGGGATCTTCACCGCGATATGCGCGATCTGCACTTCGCCGGGATCCTTGACGAACAGGTCGCGATGCTCCTCGTAGTATTGCTTGATCTGCGCGTCGGTGGGCTGCACGTGATGCGCCCGGAATTCGTCGTCGAGCATTTTCTCGATCAGCATCGACCCTCGCACCGCGTTCATCAACTGCGCGTCCGGCGCGCCGCTCTGTGGGACGGTCTGGCCTTCCGCCCCTCCAACCTGGAACTCGCGCGCGCGATTGGCCACTTCGGCGTCGGGAATCGCGATCTTGCGTTTCTCCGCCTCCTGCAGCAGCAGTTGCCGGTTGATTAGATTTTCGCCCGCATCGCGAAACACCGCCTTGGATTCCTCGGTGCTGGTTGCATTGATCATCCGCGCTTCGGTCTTCGCGTAGTCGGCGATTTCCGCCGCCGTAATCGGAGCGCCGTTGACTGTCACCACCACCGGGTCTTTCGGATCGGGCTTGACCAGCGGAATGATACCGAGGAAGCGTTGCTGCCACTCGAGCCCTGACGTACCGATTTGCGCGTGGCTGGGACGCGCGGTTGCAACAACGAAAGCGATACCGATCGCGACGATCAGACAGGCAATCGGTTTTCGCGCCGAGAACGGATAGCAAATGTGCATCAATTCAGAACCCCCAATCGGCCCCCGTCCTGCGGGATCGGCAACCTCTTCGATGAACCCACGGCGTATACTCGGATGCGCCCCGGCGTCAAGGGAATTTTTTTGATTCACGGCCGCAGCCTGCGGGGAGATTCGCGATGGCGCAATTGCGCACGGTGAGCATGGTCTTCGCGATTGTCGCGAGCGTCCTCGCGATTGCCGCGGGCTTCATCCTGTTTTTTCTGTTCGAGGCGCCGTTTCTTGCGTCGATTTTTCTGGCCTCCGCCCTAATCGCGATCGGATGCTTCGTGCTGGCCGGCATCGCCGCTTACTTTGGCCCCTGAGCCACTCTCTAACTCACCCGTTCTAACCGCGCGAAGCCCGCATCTGCTCTTAACCTCGGGTGCAGCGGTCACCCCTGCTCGACGAGACCGTACGCCGTTCGGCATGGTGGCCCAGGAGCATAGTAGTGCGCGATCTCCGGCGTATCGCCGCGCATGAAGATCATGCTCGACGACCGCGTGCCATAACCCTCCAGATGCAGGCACAGCGCATTAGACCGTCCGCCCGCGGCCGTGCCGACCGCGGCGGTGCCGATTCGCGTGTCGAGCTGCGTATTGTGGTCGGCCAGCAACGCACCCAGCGCGGCGCGTTGTCCGATCGGGTCGCGCTGGAAATCGGCCCGATTGCCGAGTTCCGCGAACTTGCCGTACGACGCGCTTATTTTAGGACATTCGAAATCGTCCACGTCGAGATTGGTCAGCAGATGCAGTCCCGGCTTGAGTGCGACAACTTCGATCGAGGCGCCGCGGTTGTAAGCGACGAACCCCTCGGTCCGCGAGACCATCAGCAGGTTGAATGGATTGTAGTCGGAGCCGCGCTCATGGGCGGCGAACTCCGCCGCTTCCGCCGCGGTCCGGCGCCGCAGCGCGTCCAGGCATAGCAGCCCGCGCGATCGCGCGTGCGGATTACCGCCATTGTCGGCGCGCCGATTCAGCAGTCCCGCAACGATTCCGTGCTCGCTTACCCCGAGCCACGTGCCTCCCGCCTTGAGGTCTTTGCCGCCGACCACGTGCGGCCTTTCGAGCAGGATAGTCGGCTCGCATCCGGGGCGGTCAAGGAACTCATCGCGATTCGCGGCGATCACGACCGGAAATTCGCGTGTCGCCTGAAAGTAAATCGCCAGCGTGCACATCGATACAAAATTGGCAGCCCGCCGAGTATCCGCACAAGGCCTCCGTGCCAACGGGCCCTACACTGGCTAGCCGTGCTCACGGGTGACGGGCGTAAGCATTTCGACGTCGTCGAAGCGCGTGTAGTCGATGCTTCTGCTGCCGTCGGGATGCAGAATCAGCACGTCGGCGAAGCGCGCGCCCCAAATGATCTCCTCGAGTTCGTAGGTGTGGCGCGTATGGATCGTTTGAGAAACCGTCTCGTCGAGTCCGGTGATCGACACGACGATTTCGGGCTGGCATTCCGCAAGCGAGTCGCGCGTCTGGCCGAAAAGCGGACTGCCTTCGACGATGCGATGGACCGCCGTCCACGACAACGCGAACATCGCGCTGCGGTTGCGTGTCATCGTGAGGTCGTAGAAGCGGCGAATCGATTCACCCTCGACGGTGATTTCCTGGCGGACGAAAACGACGTGAATGTTGGCCTCGACTATTCGGTTCGCGCGCATGTTCGCCATCCGGACCATCAGGCTGGTCACCCCGTCGCGCGGCCCGATAACTGCACAGCGGCTGAATCTGACGCGCGCAGTGGGACGCGAGAACTTCGAGAAAACGATGCCGGTCATCAGCGCGAGCGAGAGCAGCCCGGTAAAGGCCTCGATCGAGACCAGGATGTTCGAGATCAGCGTGACCGGCGCCAGCTTGCCGTAACCGATCGTCGCCATGGTCTGTACGCTGAAAAAAAACGCGTCGGCAAACGAGCCCGAACTCGCATTCTCGATCCCGCCGTCGAGGTAGTAGCCGGTGGCAAAGACGAAGTTGGCGACGGTGAAGGCCGCGGCGATCAAGCCGATGAGCGCGGGCCACGAGGCCCTCACGAGCTGATGGTACAGGTCGTCGAGCCCGCGGGTGGATACGCCGCGAATCAGGTGGTCGCCCTTCATGCTGCCGAGCTGGGTTGGTCGCTTCATCTACGGAAGATCGAACAGCAGCACTTCCGCACCCTCAGCATCTTGGGGCGCGGCGAATTTCAAGCGCGACTCATTTGCAATCTTCGCACCGTCGCCTTCTGCCAGCGCGACGCCGTTGAGACTGAGCTTGCCGCGCGACACGTGAACGTAGGCCTTGCGCCCGGTGGCGAGTTCTTTGTCCAGCGACTGACCCCTGCCGAGAGAGCCGATATACAAATCGGTGTCCTGATGGATTTTGAGCGCGCCATCGCCGCCCACATGCGACGCGACCAGGCTCAATCGCCCCTTCGTGCGATCGCCCAAAGTCTTCTGCTCGTAGCCGGGCTTGATTCCCGCCGCTTCGGGCAAAATCCAAATCTGCAAAAGATGCAGCGCCGCCGTCGGCGATGGGTTGAACTCGCTATGCTCGATGCCGGTCCCAGCCGTCATCCGCTGCACGTCGCCGGCCGGAATCAGGCTGCGCGTGCCGAGACTGTCGCGATGCTCGACCGCGCCTTGCAGCACGTAGGTGATGATCTCCATGTCGCGATGGGCATGGGCGCCGAAGCCCTTCGCGGCGGCAATCCAATCGTCATTGATCACTCGCAGAACCGAAAACCCATTCTCCTTCGGATCGAAATATTCGGCGAAAGAAAACGTGTGACGGCTGTTGAGCCAATCGAGTTTGCTAAGGCCTCGCTCTGAAGCTTTGCGCAAAGTAATCATCTGGTTCTCCAAATCGCGGTCAGCCGCCGCAAGCTCATGCCGTTACAATCGCGCCATGACCCGGCTCCGCAACGGCTCTTCCACCAGTGCGGACAGCGGCTTGGTGAGTTGAAATACTTCCGTCATTAACCGCTGCACCTCGATATCCTCAGCCACCAGTTTATCCAATGCCATGAAGTAGCGAGCGCCTTCGGCCAGACCGGGCGGGCGTTCGCCTTTGGTTTGCGGATAGGCGAAGTCGGAGTTCGCCGCAAGCGTCCACGGCGCGTCGATCACCTCTGCCGTTTTCTTGAAGAACGCGGATGATAGACCTGCCAGTCCCCCGGACTGGGCCGCGCGCTCGCGCAGAATCTGCTGCAACGCTTGCACCTGCAGGGCCGCCGAACTCATTCCCTGCCCATACACCGGATTGATACTGGCGACGGCATCACCCACCAGGATAAAATTATCCGGCAACGCCGGCAGCCGTTCATAGTGCCGCCGAACACTGGTCGGGAATCGGTGATGCGTGATGTCTGTGATGCGCTGGGCATCCTTGATGGCCTCGTAGATCTGTGGGCTTGGCAGCGCCTTGGCGAATGCAAGAAAGCCGGCTTCGCTGGTTGGAGGGTAAACCCCGAAACGTCCAAACAAGCTTACGTGACGAGTATCGTCCTCGATCTCGAAAACGGCCCCGCCCACGGTGTTAGGCGGCCCACCACCGACGAACGCCAACGGTTCCAGGTGGTAATCGGTTTTGCGATACTTTGTACTCGTATAGGCGAAGTCCACACCTATCGTGGTTTCCTCGGGGGTCGGCATACCCATCTCGGTGAGCCAGCGCGGAGCGTGGGAACTGCGCCCGCCCGCATCGACTACCAAATCGGCCTCGACGCTTTGTAAGCCTGCCGGGCGCACGCCGCGCACCTGCCGATGGTCGTTGAGCAGTCCTTCGACGGCGATGCCTTTCTCCAGCTTCACGTTGGCTAGCGAATTGACTCGATGCCTGAGTAGATGTTCCAGCAGCCCGCGGCTCATGGTGTGACCTACGAAGCCGAGATCGCGTGGCTCTCTCACCGACCCGGTGCCTGTATACGACTTGCCATCGGCGCCGTAAAAGACGAAATCGATGCCGGCCCGGGCGGGCACCGCGCCGGACCTCTTCATCTCTTCGGTAAAGCCGGGAAAGAACGATGACATCACCTGCTGGCCGCTGATCAGCAAAGTGTGCACATGATTACCCTGCGGAATTGATTTGTGGATCGCGGGTCGATCTTCGATCTGGTCGCGCTCGAACACGGTAACGCGATCGAAATAGTCGGAGAGCACCCGGGCGGTCATCAGTCCCGCCACGCTGCCCCCGATTACAATTGCATGCTTCCCCAGTCGGTCCGTCATCTCGCCAAATCTCCCTGGAATTTCGATCTTAAATCGTGCCTCGAACTAGCGCCAGCACCAAGCGACCCGCAAACGAAACACTCAAGCTCGACTTTAGGTGCAAGGCGCTCCCCACGGGCCCGTGGGAGGGCAGGCGCGGGCGTCGCTGCCCGCCAAATCCAGCGGGTTCCCTCGCGTTAACCGGCCATGATATTTAATCTAATCCGCGCGGAGCGCGCCCCTTCAGCTTCCGGCGTCGAGGAGGATGGATGTTTTCATCGATCGAGGACGTAGTCGAGCGATTCGCCAAAAACAATTATATCGCCAGCCGCCGAATCGCCACCGTCATCTACCTGGCAACGGAACTGCGCAAGCCCATCCTGGTCGAAGGCCCCGCCGGCGTCGGCAAGACCGACCTCGCCAAGGTGCTCGCCGCGTCGCTCGGCTTCGAGATGATCCGCCTTCAGTGTTACGAAGGACTCGACGAGGGCAAGGCGCTTTACGAATGGGAGTACGCCAAGCAACTCCTCTATACCCAGATTCTCAAAGACAAAATCAGCGAAGTGCTGGTCGGCGCCAAGGGCTTGACCGAGGCGGTCGATCGAATCGCCGCGCAGGACGAAGTCTTTTTCTCCGAGCGCTTCGTGCTACCGCGGCCCCTGCTCAAGGCTATTTCCAGCGAGCAGCCGTCGGTCCTGCTGATCGACGAAATCGACAAGGCCGACGCCGAGTTCGAAGCGTTCCTGCTCGAGCTCCTTTCCGACTTCCAGGTGACCGTGCCCGAGCTCGGCACGCTCAAGGCCAAGCACATTCCGCTGGTCGTGCTGACTTCGAACAACGCGCGCGAAATGTCCGACGCGCTCAAGCGGCGATGCTTGCATCTGTACATCGATTTTCCCGATCGCGCGCAGGAACTCGCCATCGTCAAGCTCAAGGTCCCCGAGGCGGCAATCAAGCTCGCCGAGGAGGTCGTCACCGTCGTGCAATCGCTGCGCAAACTCGACCTCAAGAAAACCCCCGGCATCAGCGAAACGCTCGATTGGGTCAAAGCTCTGACGCTGCTCAACGTGAACAGTCTCGATCAGGAACTCGTCACCGAGACGCTCGATACCATCGTCAAGTACGAGGGCGATGTGCGCAAAGCGCAGGAAGAGCTGAAGGACTACGTGCGCCGGGTGCGCGCGCGTCGCGGCACCGAGGCCGGCAGCGATAAGGATTTTTTGAATTGACCGCGCGGCGTGTCCGAGCGGTCATCCTGAGCCCGGCGAAGGATCTCTCCGCGCGGCGGCTTGAACGAGTAGCAGGGTAGGGCGGGGCGCAACGATGCAAGAGAAGCTCGTAGAATTTGCGAACCTGCTGCGCGAGAACGGCGTGCGCGTCTCGCTGGCGGAGACGCTCGACGCATTCAGCGCTTCCGAAGTCACCGGACTGAGCGAGCGCGATGCGTTCCGCGCCGCGCTGCGGGCCACGATGGTCAAGCGGGCCAGCGAATTGCCCGTGTTCGAGGAACTGTTCGATATCTACTTCTCCGGCCTCGGCGAGATTATCAAGCAGGCCAGCCAGGCCGTGCAGAACGCGCTCTCGATGTCGGATCAGGAATTTCAGAAATTCCTCGATCAAGTCGAGAAGATGCTTAAGAAAGAGGGCAAGAATCTCTCCGAGCTTGCCAAACAATTGCTCCAGAACAATTCGGGCGAGATGGAGCGGAAAATCCGCGAGGCCTCGCGCGCCGTCAAGCTCAGTGGGATCGAGCGCACGATCGAGGAGAACTACTTTGCGCGCGCGCTCGCCCGCCAGCTCGGCCTGGACAAGATCGAAGCCGAGATCAAGGAACTGCGCGAGCAGCTCGAGAAGATGGATATCGGCTCCGAGCTCAAGGCCAAGATGGAGGAATATCTCGAGCGCCGCCTCAAGGCGCTCGACGACATCATCCGCCGCTACGTCCGGATGGAGCGCGAGAAGCGCGACATCAAGCAGAAGGAAGATCAGCGCCTCAACCAGATCGGCGAGAAGAGTTTCTATTACCTGACCGAAGAAGAACTCAAGAAGATGAACGAGGCGGTGACGCGCCTGGCGCAGCGCCTCAAAAACGTGATCACCGTGCGCCGCAAGCGCTCCAAGAAGGGCCGCTTCGACATCAAGCGCACCCTTCGCCAGAACCTCGAATACGGCGGCGTTCCGTTCAAGCTCCGCTTCGAGAAGCGCAAAAAAGAGAAACCGCAGGTCGTAATCTTGTGCGACGTTTCGGATTCGGTGCGCAACGCGTCGCGATTCATGCTGCAGTTCGTTTACTCACTGCAGGATCTCTACTCGCGCGTGCGCAGCTTCATCTTCGTCGCCGACATCGGAGAAGTAACCGAGTGCTTTCGCAACAATGACGCCAAAGAAGCGCTCGACGTCGCGCTAACGGGCGATATCATCAACGTGTATGCCCACTCGAATTTCGGCTACGCGTTCCGCAACTTCGTCACCGATCATCTGGGCGCCGTCAACAAGCGCACCACCGTCATCGTGCTCGGCGACGCGCGCAACAATTACAATCTCCCGCACGATTGGTGCTTGCGTGAAATCCGCCAGCGCGCCAAAAAAGTGATCTGGCTTAATCCTGAAAGCCGCAATACCTGGGGCTTCGGCGACAGCGAAATGGATCGCTACGCCCCGCACTGCGACCTGGTGGAAGAGTGCCGCAATCTCAACCAGCTTTATCGGGTGGTCGATCGCTTGGTCGCAGGCTGACGGACTCGATCCTCGCGGCTGCGCAGCTTGTTCGGTTGACCACAAGGCATCTTTGGGCCAAGATATTTTCTCCAGGTGCCGCGCGGGATTTCGACCTGAAGCCGCGCGCGCTTGAAGAAAAGCGGTTGATGAGCCCAGCTATGGCCGGTCACAGGGAAGACTTCATTTTGATGATCGTAGGCGGGATCACGCTCGACCCTTCGACCAAGATGCCCATCGTCGTCCTGAAGGATCCCGACAACAAGCTCAACCTGCATATCTGGATCGGTCCGCTCGAGGCCACCGCGATGGCCACCGAGCTCGAAGGGATCAAGCCGCAACGCCCGATGACGCACGACCTGCTGCGCAATCTGCTGGGCGAGCTCGGCGCGACAGTCGAGTCGGCCGAGATCACCGAGTTGCGCGATAACACCTACTTCGCGCGGATTCGGGTCAAGACGCGCGACGGCAAGGCGCTCGAAATGGATTCGCGGCCGAGCGACGCCATCGCCGTGGCCCTGCGCACCAAGTCGCCCATCTACGTGGCAAAGAAGGTGCTCGAAGCTTCCAGCGAGCTCCATGAATCCCAGGGCGAACAGCAGACTTCGGATCAGAACCTCGCCGGCGTGTCGCGCGACAAATGGTCCGAGATTCTCGAGCGGATGTCGCCCGAGGATTTCAAATACAAGATGTAGCCGCGAGCGCGCTAAACTCCACTGATCCTCTGCCGGGCGGCGCCCGCTGGAGCATTCGATGCCGCCGACTACCCATCGCCGGAAAAAAATAACCCAAAAGGAACTCAAGGCACCCGACGAGCTCGCAACGCTGATCGATGGTGCGCGCGATTTCCTGGTCAACAATCTCACCCAGGTGCTGATCTCAACCGCGGTCGTCGTCGTTGTCGGAGCGATCGCGGTTGGCGTGTACTACTACGAGCGCCATCGCGACAATATTGCGTCGGCCCGGTTCTATAGCGCGCTCACGGCGCTCAACGCCGGCCAGAACAAACCCGCCGAAACGCAGCTCAAGCAGCTCGCCGATGAAGAGCCGGGCCGCCGGCTCGGACGCCTGGCGCGCTTCTACCTGGCGAGCGCATATCTGGCCGACGGCGCCCTCCCGGGCGCGCGCGATTCGCTCGTTGCATTTCTCGTCGAAGAGCGTGACCCGCTGTTCCGCAGTCTCGCGCTGACGAACCTCGCGGTGGTTTACGAGCGAATGGCGGATTGGAAGAAAGCGGCCGGCGCTTATCAACAGGCCGCGGCCGATGCGGGGCCGGAGCAGGCGAGGGCGGAGCTCGGCGTCGCGCGGATGCTCGCGAAATCGGGCGACAAGCAGGGCGCGATCGCCGCCTATCGCGGCTTCCTCACCGCCCATCCGTTCGCGCAGCAGCGCCAGGACGTAATGGAATCGCTGGCGCTGCTCGGCGCACTCCCCGAGCTGCCGCCGCCTTCAGCCGCAGCGGCTGGACCGCAACCTGTCGCCATTCACTAGTGCGCGGCGGCTGACGGCGACTTCTCCCCGAGCTCCGAGCTGATCACGAATTCCAGGACCTTCCCGTCGGGCAATCCCACTACCGGTATTCCGTTGACGAAAAAGGTCGGCGTCGACGCAACTTGAACCGAGTTGCCGTCAAGTTGATCCTGCTTAATGCGAGCCTCGGTCTGCGGACTGTCCATGCACGCCTTCAGTGAAGGCAGGTCGAGCTTCTGAGAGCTGGCCAGCTTGTTCACGTGCTGCTGCAGATTCTCCGGGTTGATCGAACCCTGGTTGGTGTAGAAGTAGCGTGCGAAGTCCCAAAACGCCGCCGGGTTCTGCAGCCGCGCGCACTCGGCCGCCTCCGCGGCTTTGACCGCCCATAGATGCGCGTTGAGCGGGTAATTTTTATAAATTACCTTCACCTTGCCCTTGTAAGTCGTGTTGACCAGGGTCTCCATCATGCTGAACGCGTGTGCGCAGAACGGGCATTCGAAGTCGGCGAATTCAACGATCGTCACCGGAGCGTCTGCCAGCCCCATCGTCGGCCGATCGTCCAAGCTCACGACGCCCATGTTAACCCGTCCCCACGGCTCCGTACCGACGTCGATAAACTGGCCGATGATCGCCTTATCCTCACTTTTGTCGAAAAACAGCGTGGTGGCGATCTTCTGTCCCTGTTCGTTGCTCACGACCAGCTGGCGCGCGAGCAGTCCGCCAAACCGCGTCCTGAAAGCAGGGCCCAGCTCGATTAGTGAGGCATTGGGAATCTTGAAGTGCTTCTGCAGATAGCTCTTCAACGCGGCGTCGCGTGCGGGATCCGTGACGACTGCGCCGCCGCCGGCAGGGGAGGCGCCTGGCGCGTCCTGTGCGCGCGCCGAGACCCCGGCGCCCAACAGCACCGCGGCCCCAACGAAAACGAGTCCGCCCATCGCTGCTATCTTTTTACCGTACGACAGCTTCGCATAAGAAGTATTATGTAAACTACGAAGGGGATTGGGTGATTGTTGACACTCACTCATAATTCTGCTAATGTACCAAACATGCAGACACTAAGCGACTTCGATAGACAATTCGGGACCGATGAACAGTGCCGCGCTTTCCTTGCGAAGATGCGCTGGCCCGATGGCGTCCGCTGCCCGCGCTGCAAGGCGAGCGAGAAAGTCTATGCGCTCGCAGCGCGTCCGTACCATTGGGTTTGCAAGAGCGGCGCGGAGACCGTTGATAAACAGACTGGCGAGGTTCTGCACTGCCACAAGCGCAACGGGTATCGTTTTAGCGTGACCAGCAAAACGATCTTCGAGGATACCAAGATCGCGCTCAATCTCTGGTTCAAAGTCGGCTATCTGATGCTGACCAGCAAGAAGGGGATCAGCGCGCTTCAAATTCATCGCGTGATGTTCGGGGAGAAATCCACGCACGATTACCATACAAGCTGGTTCATATGTATGCGCTGGCGCGCCGCGATGGCTGGCGACATGTACCAGCCGCTTAGCGGCATCGTGGAAGCGGACGAAACTTACATCGGCGGGAAAGACCGCAATCGCCATTGGAGCAAAAAGAGCGCACAACGCCGCGCTGCCGCCGGAGTGCTGCCGTTCGGCGAAGCCAAGATCGGATACGGCAAGACCGGCGTGATCGGCGCGATTCAGCGCAAGGGCAACGTCGTGGCGCGGGTGATCGGCAGTCAGGATGCGCCCACACTGGCGGGATTCGTTCGCAAAGTCGTGGACAAGAAAGTGTCGCTGGTCGTGACCGACGAAAACAAGGATTACAACTACATTGACCGGAATCTCCGACACGAAGCGGTCAAACATTCGGCAGGCGAATACGTCCGGGGCGAGGTTCACACAAACAATATCGAGTCGTTCTGGTCGCTGATCAAACGCGGCGTGGTCGGAACATACCACAACGTCAGCGCGAAATATCTGCCCTTCTACCTGAACGAGTTTTCGTTCCGGTTCAACAACCGCAACAACGAGCAGATGTTCGCCGATCTGATTACGACGTGCAGCCAGTAGTGGACGGATCGATCTGACCGCGCTACACTTCATGCGTGCAGGGCAAGAAATCGAAGCCGCAAAAATCTATCAGCGAGAAAACGCGCGCCAGCGACGAGAGCTTAAGGCGCGAACTCGAACAGGCCGATCCCGAAAAGTTCAAGCGCCTGGTCAAGCCGCTTTTCCGTTCGTTGAAGGCTGAAAGCGCAACGAGCGGCTGAACCTCTGGCAAGGTCGCCGCTCGCTCGTTCAATTTAAACGCAATCCCTCGCGTCTAATACACGCTTTGCATTTTTATGTGCCGAGCGCAAGTGAGGGACGCACATGCGGGAAATCGGGTGTACTGGAAAGAAATTCGATCAGACGCTTGGGCGCGTACCAAACTCAAAATGTTCTCGCGCGAGCGGCGCTTGTTTTCGCTTCGAGTGCCTCTCATTTCAGCGGGAATTGCGGTAGTCATCTTGTCTATCCTGCATCAGCCAATTCCGCTGTCGATAGGAATCACACTGATCTCAGCATTTGGTGGACTCGCTATCGCGGCCATGTGGGAATGGCTTCATGAAGTACTTGCCATTCCTGTTGAAAAACATGACGCACAAGAGCGAATCATCCGAGAGAAAGACGAAAAGTTCGCTGAACTTACCAATCCAACCGACCGTCTATATTCTGAACTTCAATTGACGAAATTATCTCGACTAAAACAGGATGGTCGGTCGCTGCTCGAACATCATATTGCCCCGAATCAAAATCAATCAGTCGCGCGTCAAGAACTCGAAACCTGGATCAAAGATTATCGGGACTGGCGAAAAGAAATATTGGAAATCCTCAACGAAAAAGATGCCACTGTCTTTGAAGCGCCAGTTTCCTTCAATAACACCAATTTTCAGATACCTGGGCTTTCCGGGCCGTATAATCTTGATCACGCCCGCTTGCGCAATCAATTACTCGCCGAGATAAGCCGCTTAGAGGGTGTTCTTACCTGAATGTTCATCCCATTTGGCCCAGTCTGGCGACAGGTCCGAGAGCGGCGGCGCCGGTATCAAGAGGAATGTGAAAAGGCCCTTGCGGAAGGGCGGGAACTCCCGTCTTACCCTGGCATGCCGTTCTTTTCCCAATTATTGGTTGTATTTTTGTTTTTAGTGGGATTGGGACTCTTTCTGTCCGTCGCGGGATCGCTGCTCCGCTAGGATTTAGGTTTCTGCCTTTGGTTCTGATTCCAGAGTAGTGTCTTTTTCAAAAGCTTCCGATCTTCATCAAGCTTTGGTTTCACGTAATTCGGATACCAGGAGTCGGGCCACCACTGTTTTCTACCGAGCCAGATTTTGTGATCGGGATCAGCTTCGAGCCATTTCACTAAATTCGTGAGTGTCTCTCCGTCGTGATAGCCATATTGCAAGAAGTGGTAGCGACTCTTTCCGGCAGCAGCAAGTTTCCGCATCTGAATACGCAGATTTTGTTTTGAATTAAGCTGGCTGTCGAGCCAGCGATTGAAATCGTAAACCAAAAAATCCGCAGTTTGGAGCATCGGCACGTTTTGTTTTGTGTCGAATACCATACCACCAAGTTCGTAGTCGTTGAGTTCAACAAAATCATCTAACGTCCGACCGATGACTTTATCTTTACGCTCAAACACCATGAATGGTCGAAAAGGGCTGTGGATGCTGCTCATTCGTTCAGACAATTGGCGCATCAGGATGTGAAAACAGAAATGATAACGTCCGCCGATTCGCGCTTTTAGCCAGTCGGGAAGGGCGTTGTATGCGCCGGTTACTACCGAGCCGCAAAGACCAAACCACGCATACTTCGCGAGCAACTCAGCCAGATTGTCAATAAACTGATCGTGTTCGGTTTTGGTCCATTTGTTTGCCTTTACAAAGTGATCGAACTCAGACGCATGGAACATCGGCAGATGCTTTTCGGCGAGCGCCTCTTCCCACTTTTCGAGGCATGGCTTCACATGGTCGTGACCGAACATCCACCCCGCAATCGTGGTTACGGCACTTCCTTCATGAATGCCGCTCTCGTCGTAATAGCCGCGCATCAAGATACCGAAATACCGCTCGCCCTCACCATCGCCCCACAAAACGTCCATGAGTTCGGCTAGATAGGCGTTCGGATCGAACTCTCGCGAATCGGCGAAGTTCACGACGCACCTCGCCCGCGCGAAGTAGGCGTGCTACTTTTGGCCGGACTCGAATCGAGGAGGTCCGATTGCTTGCGAACATGGCTCAGATTATCAGGATTTTGGCATGGGTGTCCACAAGAACCTAATCCCCACTACGAATGATACCTGTAAATCGAAAAAGGCCTGAAATCATTAAGTACTCCGACGCTCCCGCTTTCTAGTGTTTAGCCGGCTCAGATTACGTGATGCTCTTCGGCAATGAAAAACGCCGTGCGTGAATGATCGATGAACTTTCGTTCGTCTTCGAGCGCGGCTGCGACTTCCTTGGTCGCCATCGCAGTCTCCAGCGCCTTCCAATCATCGAACCACAACTCCGCGACGCCGTCGAACGCAGGCTCGCGCCCGCCGAGCGCGCGATGAATCGTGTGGCTCTGAACATACTTGCGGCAGCCTGGGATCATCCCCGCGATCGGACCGTGGACGTCGCGCCAGTAGCGATGAAATTCCTCGTTGCTCAGACGCGGCAACTTGCTGATGCAATAAACGATCTTGACCATTGGCAATGAATGCTCCCGGTGAATACCGAACAGTGAAAAGTGAACCGCGAATTCGACACAGTTCTAGCTAATCGCGCCCGCTCCGTACAGCGCCAGGTTCCTTCCCGGGCGTCGCGGGTTTGCGGCCCAGCGCGCGCAACGCCCTGCGCGCTACGAAATTGCGCGGCTGGATCTTCAACGCTTCTTCGTAGTACGCAACCGCATTGGCGCCTGGCTCCAGCCCCACCGCGCATCGCCCCATCGCGACCAGCAACTCGACGCCTTCGGCGCCAAACTCACGCGCGCGCTTGAGCGCGGCGAACGCTTCCGCAAATTTCTCCTGCTCGGCAAGCACCAAGCCGAGTCGCAAAATCGCCTCCGCGTTCAGCGGGTCGAGTTCGAGCGCGTCGCGATACATCGACAGCGCCGCGCGCCTGGCTCCTTTTTGATATAGATCGCGCGCGGCGGCGGCCATCCGCGCGCCCTCCTCGGTCCATCCCCGCGATTCGACTTCCACGGTGATCTCGCCGTGCGATACTTCCGCCTTGACGAGTCTCAGCTTGTCGCCCAGGTATTCGCGCAGCCGCTCGAGGACCGCATCGCCGTTGGTTTCCGGCGATTCGAGGAATGCCAGCCCCACGGGGTCGCCGACGTGATCGTTTCGCCGGATCACGAGCGATCGCCGCGCGCGGATCCTTCGCGATGGCTTCTGTCCGTCAGACGCGCTCATTGGGATCGAAGAGTTTGCGATATTCGTCGAGCGCGAAGCGGTCCGTCATGCCGGCTATGTAGTCCGCCACCGCGCGTGAAATCGGCTCGCCATAGCGCTCCGCGCGCGCGACCACGTGCTCGGGCATCTGGCGCGGCTCGGTCATGTAGGTTTCGAAAAGCCGCGCCAGCACCCTGCCCGCCTTTTCGGTCATCCGGCTGACCCGGTAATGCCGATACAGGCGATCGCGCATGACCTGCTTGATCTCCTCGACCTTGACGCCCACCGCGGAGCCGAAACACGCCAGCGCGTTGCCCGCCTTGCGCACGTCCTCGACGCTGCGGATCTTGTTGCGCTCCAGCTCGCTGGCGAGGTTGGTCATCAAATCGGTGGACATCGCGTCGATCATCCGGATGACCGTCTGATAGCGGATCACGCGCATCTCGGCCCCCGGATCCGCGTCGCGCGCCGCCGCCGCCGATTCTCTGAACAGCGCCGACTGATTAAGCTCGTCGACGGTCAGCATCTGCGCCTTCAACCCGTCGTCAACGTCGTGCGCCAGGTATGCGATCTCGTCCGCCAGATCGACGATTTGCGCTTCGAGGCATGGGTATGTGCTCGCGTCAAACTCCTGCGCTTCGGGACGATGTTGGAAGTGCGAATGCTTGATGATTCCCTCCCGCACCTCGAAGCTCAGATTCAGCCCGCGAAAATTCGGGTAGCGGATCTCGATCCAGTCCACGGTGCGCAGGCTCTGCGCGTTGTGATCGAAGCCGCCGTACGGCGTCATCAGCTCGTTGAGCACTTTCTCCCCGGCGTGGCCGAACGGCGTATGCCCCAGGTCGTGCGCCAGAGCTACCGCCTCCGCAAGTTCCTCGTTGAGACCCAGCGCCCGCGCCACTGTGCGCGCAATTTGCGCGGCCTCGAGCGTATGAGTCAACCGTGTGCGGTAGTAGTCGCCCTCGTGATTAACAAAAACCTGGGTTTTGTATTCGAGGCGTCGAAACGCGGCCGAATGGATAACGCGGTCGCGGTCGCGCGCAAAGACGGTGCGAATCCGATGTTCGGCTTCGGGAAAGCGACGCCCGCGACTGGCCCGCGACGCCATCGCGTACGGCGCCAACGTGTGCGACTCTATTTCCTCCAGGTCCTGCCTCGTCCGCAGCATCGCACCCTTATCCAGCGGTTGCGTTAACCATCTGAGATGCTACCACGCTATCGAGGGCTCTCGAAGCTCCTCGGTCGACATCGGTCAACATGGTGCGGTCTTATGGGGCGCATGCCGGGTTCTTATAATCAAACGTGGGTTGTTGACGTGTCTGGCATTCGAAACCATGGCCCCATCCGCCGGATCGCTTTGGCGATCGCAATGAGTGCGCTTTTCGCCGCCTGCTCGCTTTCCCGTCCCGCCCAGGTACCGAGTCCTCCCCCCGCGCCGGCTGTAGCGCAGCCAACTCCCACGCTACAGGTAGTCGGGATGGCTTCCTGGTACGGGCCGGGATTCCACGGTCGCAAAACCTCGGCCGGATCGATTTACGACCAGGAGGAACTTACCGCGGCCTCAATCGCGTTTCCATTGGGCAGCCGCGTGATGGTCACGAATCTCGACAACGGGCTTTCCGTCGAAGTGACGATTACAGACCGCGGACCGTTCCTGAAGGGCCGCAAGATCGATCTCTCGCAAAAGGCGGCGCGCATGATCGGTATGCTCGGCCACGGCACCGCGCGGGTTCGTATTTCGCTGATCAGCAAGCCGGCCGGCTCGCGCGAAGTTGGCGCTCCGCTGCGCTATTTCGTCCAGGTAGGTTCATTTTCCGAGCAACAAAACGCCGAGCGGCTGCGCAGCAAATTGGCCCCCTACTACGCCGACGTTCACGTCGATCGGCTTGATGCCGACCATCGCCGCTACTACCGTGTACGTATGGGCGCTTTCGCGACTCGCTCCGCCGCCGAGGCGCGCGCGTCCGACTCCGCCCGGTTTGGACTTCCAGTCGTGATCGTCACCGAATGATTAGCCGGGCCACCTACTTCACACGACGGCTCTGGTGGCCAATCTGCGCTGTCACCGCGCTGATCTTTCTGTGGGGATGCGCCTACTCGCTCGTCAACGGCGGCCGGATTAATCCGGGGCAGGCGGAAAAAATCGAGGCTGGCATCCAGGATCTTCGCCAGCTTCGATTCAAGCAGCCGGTTCCGCTTGTGCTCAAATCCCCGGACGAGGACGAGGCCATGATGGAGGCCGACCTGATGCGCGACTACACCGACAACCAGTTCGAGGTCGACGCCGTCGCTGGCGCGCTTACCGGCCTCTTTCCCTCGCATATGGATCTCAAGGCCGAGTCGCTCAAGCTGCTCAAGAGCCAGGTGGCGGGCTTTTACGATCCGCATGGCAAGGAAATGGTTCTGGTCAAAGGCGGCGCCGATATCGGCATCTGGAACAGCGCGGCTCAGTTCATGATTCAGCGCGACATCGTCGGCGAGATGCTGCTCGCGCATGAACTTACGCATGCGCTCCAGGATCAGAATTTCGATCTCGAATCGAGCCTCGACAAAGTGAAGGACGACGACGATCGCGCGCTCGCGCTAAAGTCTGTCGCAGAAGGCGACGCGACCATTGCCGGGTTCGCCTACGCGGTGGGCAGGATGGACAACAGCACCGCCGACGCCCTCACCGACGAGCTCAAGAAACTCCCGCAAGCGCTCGCCGCCGCGGCGCCCGGCGCGCCCGAGGGCCTCAGCGCTCCGCTCTTGTTCCAATATTCCGAGGGCGTCCGCTTCGTCGCCGAGGCTTATCGCCGCGGTGGATGGTCTGGCGTCGATGCGCTCTATCGCAAACCGCCGCAGTCGAGCCACCAGATTCTGCATCCCGCGCTCTACTTCGACAGCGCCGCGCCCCAGCCACGCATCGAGCTAGCCGGTTTTGGCCAAATCATGAGCGGCTGGAAAAAAGCCGACGACGATACTTACGGCGAGCTGCTCCTGCGCGTCATCCTTGAGCGCAATCTGGGCAAACAGTCAATCGAAGTCGGACTCGCCTCGCGATGGACCGCGGACCGCATGATCATCCTGCAGGAGAGCCGCGGCGTGAACGTGATCTGGATGCTCGCGTTCAGCGACGAGCGGACTGCCGGCCACTTCGCCGTGGTATATCAGACTTTGCTCGATCGCCTGCTCGGCGACTCCACCCCGCATCGCATCGATATCCGCTCGAAGGCGGTGCTGGTCGTGATCGGACAGGGCGCGAACTATTTCGACACTCTGGCGCCTGCCATTTGGAACGCCAGCGCGATCGAATCAGGCGGCGTCACCGCGCGCATCGAGCCTCCCGCCGCGTCCGCCGCTCAATAGGGCGCCGCCCTACCCTACGTCGCCCAGACTGAAGCCGAGCGCCAGCATTTTATTGACCGCCGCCCGCGCGGCTTCCGATTCCCGGCTCGTCAGCGACGGATCGCGCCGGATCCAGTCGTCAGCCATCTTGCGCGCGCGTTCGATCGTGCGATGGTCGCGAATTAGATGAACGAAGCGCAGCGGCAGCGCCCCGGTCTGCCGCGCGCCGAGCAGGTCGCCCGGACCGCGCAGCCGCAAGTCGGCTTCCGCGACCTCCGCGCCGGTCATGCTTTCGCGCAAGACCGCCAGGCGCTCCAGCGCCGGTTCGTCCGCGTCGCTCGACGCCACCAGGCAGCATCGCGCCGCCTTCTCGCCGCGCCCTACCCTGCCGCGCAGCTGATGCAATTGCGCGAGGCCGTAACGTTCCGCCGCGACCACCACGATTATCGTCGCCTCGGGCACGTCGATTCCCACTTCGACCACTGTCGTGCAGACCAGGACGTCGATCGCGCCGTCGCGAAATTCACGCATCGCGCGATCCTTTTCCGCAGTCACCATCCTGCCGTGCATCGTGCCGACTCGCGCGCCGCGGACAGCGTCCTTCTTAAGCCGCGCCGCGGTGGCGGATACCGACTTGGCTTCATCTTCGTCGCCCTCGATGAACGGCACGACGTAGTACGCGCGTCCGCCGCCGTCGATCTCGGCGCGCAGCTCCTCATGCACGCGCGCGATATCGTCCTCAGTGTAAATCTCGGTCGCGATCGGCGTGCGCCCCGCCGGCAGCTCGTCGAGAAACGATACGTCGAGATTCGCGAACAGGCTCATCGCCAGGCTTCTCGGAATCGGCGTCGCCGTCATCATCAGCAGATTCGCCTTCGGCCCCAATGCTTTCATCTTCGCGCGATCGAAAACGCCGAATCGATGCTGCTCGTCGATCACGCCGAGCGCGAGTCCGCGCATTCGCACCCGCTCCTGTATCAGCGCATGCGTTCCGAACACGACGCCGATTTCTCCGTTGGCCAGCCCGCGCAAAGTCTCGTTACGCGTTGCACCGGTCACGCCACCCGTCAGGATCGCGCTCTTCACTCCCAGCCGCCCGCACACGCGCGCGAACCCCCGGTAATGCTGCTCGGCGAGCAGCTCCGTCGGCGCCATCATCGCCGCCTGATGCCCGCATTCGACCGCCCGGATCATCGCCCAGAACGCAACGATCGTCTTGCCGCTGCCGACGTCGCCCATCAGCATCCGGTTCATCTGATTCGGCCGCGCGAGGTCGGCGTCGATTTCCGCTATCGCGCGCGACTGCGATCCGGTCAGCTTGAACGGCATCTCATCGGTCATCCGCTGACTGAGATCGCGCGATCCATCGAGCGCTATTCCTGCGCGGCGCGCGCTGCGCAGCCGTTCGATCGAGAGCGCCAGCTCGAACGCGAACAGTTCATCGAATGCGAGCGCCAGATGGCCGCGCGATTCTCCGTTCGCCAAAGCCTCCAAGTCGGCATCGGGCGGCGGATCGTGAATGTAGCTGAGCGCGTCGCGAACCGTCGGTACTTCGCCGCGCACTTCGTCGGGAATCGCTCCGCGGATCGAGCCGCCTGTCTCGCCGAGCGCGCGCGCTACCAGGCTCGCGAACAGCCGTTGCCCTACAATCGAAGGGATGCGATAAACCGGGCGGATTCCTTTCGGCTCGCCATCCGACAGCGGATGCAACTCGGGTTGCACGATCTCGATTTCGCCATCGAGTCCCTCCGCTACTCGCCCGCGAACCAACACGCGCTCGCCGCCCGGAAGATAGCGACGCATGTACGCCGGCAGGTTGAACCATACGACCCGAATCTGCCTCCCGCTCACGTTGAGCCATCCCGACGCGAGCCGGCGCCATCTTGAGCCGCGCATCGGGCGCTCGGAAATCTTGCCGAGGTCGCCTTCAACGACGATCATGTTCCCGGCGCGCAGATCTTCCTCCGGCGTGCGCTCGCGCCAGTCCTGGTAACGCGCCGGCAGATGAAAGATGAGGTCGCCCGCGGTCGCGATCCCGCGCGCTTCCAGAGCCGCCGAGCGCTTCGGACCGATCCCCGGCATCGCGGCAACCGGGCTCTCGATTCCAAGCACCCCGCCACGCGCGTCGCGCTCCGATCCTTCGCCCCTTATTTCGCGGGAGAGGTGAGGTGAGGGTTCTGGGCTCATCGCCGTTTCACGCGTGATGGTAGTCCTGCAGGGCGCGCACCTCGAAGGGTTCGTGCTTGAGCGCGAAGATTCCTTCGACCGCCGCCTTCGCCCCCGCCATCGTCGTGAAATACGGCAGCCGAAGTTCCAGCGCGGTGCGCCGTATCGAGAACGAATCCTTCGTGCCGCTCGCGTCCGGCGTGTTGACGACCATCGCGACCCGCCCATCCTTCATCGCATCCACTATATGCGGGCTGCCTTCGAGCACCTTGTTGACGCGTTCGCACTTGAGCCCGAGATTCCGAATATGATTCGCGGTCCCGCGCGTCGCGATCAGATCGAATCCCATCGCAGCCAGCCCGCGCGCGATCGGCTCGAGGTATCGCTTGTCCTCGTCGCGGATGCTGATAAACACCAGCCCGCCGTCCGGCAGATTCGACGCCGCCGCCAGCTCCGCCTTGGCAAACGCCATCGCAAAGGTCGTGTCGATTCCCATCACTTCGCCGGTCGATTTCATCTCCGGGCCGAGAATCGTATCGACCCCCGGGAATTTCCCGAACGGAAACACCGACTCCTTGACCGCGACGTGGGTCGGCACGCGCTCGGTCGTGAACCCAATCTCTCTGAGCTTCTTCCCGGCCATCACCAGCGCCGCGTACTTTGCCAGCGGCACGCCAATCGCTTTGCTGACGAACGGGATGGTGCGCGACGCGCGCGGATTGACTTCCAGGATAAAAACCTCGCCGCCATAGATCGCGTACTGAATATTGATCAGCCCGATCACGCCAAGTTCGCGCGCCAGCATTTTGGTCTGCGCGATCAGCTCCTGCTGGATTGCGGCGCTCAGCGTGGTCGGCGGGATCGCGCACGCGCTGTCCCCCGAATGAATCCCGGCGTGCTCGACGTGCTCCATTATTCCGCCGATCACGACCGTCTCGCCGTCGGCGATCGCGTCCACGTCCACTTCGATGGCGCCTTGCAGGTAGCGATCGATCAACAGCGGATGGCGCTCGGAGGCTTGCAGAGCCTGCGTCACGTATCGGCGCAGCTCCTCTTCATTCGGGATCACCTCCATCGCGCGGCCGCCCAGCACGTACGACGGCCGGATCAGCACCGGGTAGCCGACCTTCGATGCGCCCGCGATCGCATCCTCCAGGCTGCGCGCCAGCACGCCCTCGGGCTGGCGCAGCCCCAGGCGCGCCGCCATCGCGTTGAAGCGCTCGCGATCCTCCGCGCGGTCTATCGCATCCGGACTCGTCCCTAGAATCGGCACGCCCGCCCGCGCCAGCGGCACGGCGAGCTTGAGCGGCGTCTGCCCGCCGAACTGCACGATTACGCCGACCGGCTTCTCGCGCTCCGCAATCGCCATCACGTCCTCGAACGTCAGCGGCTCGAAGTACAGGCGATCCGAGATGTCGTAGTCGGTCGAGACCGTCTCGGGGTTGCAGTTCACCATGATCGTTTCGAAGCCGCCCTGCTTGAGCGCCATGCTCGCGTGCACGCAGCAGTAGTCGAACTCGATGCCCTGCCCTATCCGGTTCGGCCCGCCGCCCAGGATGATCACTTTCTTGCGCGCGGTCGGCGGCGCCTCATCCTCGCCTTCGTAAGTCGAGTAGAGGTAGGGCGTGAACGCTTCGAATTCCGCGCCGCAGGTGTCCACCGATTTGAAAACCGGGATCACTCCCGCTTCGCGCCGCGCCGCCGCCACCGCCGCTTCATCCATCCCGCGCAGTTCCGCGATTCGCCGATCGGAAAATCCCATCGGCTTGAACTCCCGGAAAAATGCCGCGCCGAGCGACTCGCGCGCGACGCGCTTTTCCTCGGCCACCAACTCCGCGATTGCGTCGATAAACCACGGATCGATCTTGCTCAGCTGATAAACTTCCGCGCGCGTTATCCCCAGCCGTAAAGCGTCCGCCAGATGGTACAAGCGATGGCTGCTCGCGGTCGCGACTTGAGCGCGGATTTGCGCCGCCGCTTGAGCGCTCGGCGGCTTTGACAGCCCGCTCTCCAGCCCGTGCGATCCGATTTCGAGCGAGCGCAGCGCCTTCTGCAGCGACTCCTTGAAGGTCCTCCCTATCGCCATCGCCTCGCCGACCGACTTCATCTGCGGCCCCAACTCGTCGGCCGCGCCGCGAAACTTCTCGAACGTAAAGCGCGGAATCTTGGTGACTACGTAGTCGATCGTCGGCTCGAAGCACGACGGCGTCATACGCGTGATGTCGTTGGGAATCTCGTCGAGGCGATAGCCCACTGCCAGCCGTGCCGCGATCTTGGCGATTGGAAATCCCGTCGCCTTCGACGCCAGCGCCGAACTCCGCGACACGCGCGGGTTCATCTCGATCACGACCATCCGTCCCGTGCCCGGCTCGATCGCAAACTGGATGTTCGATCCGCCCGTATCGACGCCGATTTCGCGGATGATTCGAATCGCCGCGTCGCGCATGATCTGGTATTCCTTGTCGGTCAGCGTCTGCGCGGGTGCGACCGTTATCGAATCGCCGGTGTGCACGCCCATCGGATCCAGATTCTCGATCGAGCAGATGATCACGACGTTGTCCGCCATGTCGCGCATCACCTCGAGCTCGAATTCCTTCCACCCTTCGACCGATTGCTCGACCAGCACCTCGTGGCTCGGCGATTGTTCGAGTCCGTGCGCCAGCTTGGCGCGATAGTCGTCGAGTTCGCGCGCGATCGAACCTCCCGTTCCGCCCAGAGTTCGCGACGGCCGGATGATCATCGGCAGGCCAAGCTCGGCCAGCACCCGCTCGCCGTCGGCCGCCGAACGCGCAATGGCGGAACGCGGCACCTCGAGCCCGATTTTCAACATCGCCTGCTTGAACAGGTCGCGATCCTCGGCCTTCTTGATCGCCCCGAGCTTCGCCCCGATAAGTTCGCACTGAATCGATCGAGCACGCCCGCCTCGGCAAGCTCTATCGCCAGGTTCAGCGCAGTTTGTCCGCCGACCGTCGGCAGGATCGCGTCCGGACGCTCGCGCTCGATGATCTTCGTCAGCACCGCCACGGTCATCGGCTCTATATAAGTACGATCCGCCAGGTCCGGGTCGGTCATTATCGTCGCCGGGTTCGAATTGACCAGGACGAGCCTCAGTCCTTCCTCGCGCAGCGCTTTGACCGCCTGCGTGCCCGAGTAATCGAACTCGCACGCCTGCCCGATGACGATTGGCCCCGAGCCAATCAGCAACACTGATTTCAAATCTTTACGAAGCGGCAACTTGGTAGTCCCGATAGGTCGAACTTGGATCGAGTCGATGCGTTGATCTGGTCATTGCGCCGATGCCTCGGCGCCAAGGATTCGGTCCAGCGCCTCCGCGCCGTAACGCGGGAACGCTTCAACCAGCTTCTTGAATCGCGCAAACAGGTAGCTCGAATCGTGCGGCCCGGGCGAGGCCTCGGGATGGTACTGCACGGAAAAGAACGGCACTCCGGTTCCCTGCAGGCCTTCGACAGTGTTGTCGTTCAGGTTCAGATGCGAAAGCTTCGCGCGTCTCCTCAATGACTCGTCATCGACGGCGAAGCCATGGTTCTGCGCCGTGATCTCGACGCGCCGGGTGCGCAAGTCCATCACCGGATGATTGGCGCCATGATGGCCGAAGTCGAGCTTGTAGGTCTTGCCGCCCAGCGCCAGCCCGATCAACTGATGGCCGAGGCAGATGCCGAACACCGGCTTCTTGCCCAACACGCCCGCGATGGCTCTGTAAGCGTACGGCAGCGCCGCGGGGTCGCCGGGTCCGTTAGACAGGAAAATTCCATCCGGGTTGTGCGCGAGTATCTGCTCCGCGCTCGAGGCCGCCGGGATTACCTTCACGCGAAAGCCGGTCGCGACCAGCCGGCGCAGAATGTTCAGCTTGATTCCGTAGTCGAGCGCGACAATCGTAGGCGCATCGCGCATCGCTTCGTGGCTCATGCGGACGTAGCCGCGCCCCAATTTCCAATCCCCGAAGTCCCAATCGTAAGCCTCGGCGGATGTAACCTCTTTCACGAGATCGCGGCCGATCAGTCCCGGCGACGCCTTGGCCTTGCGCACCAGCGACTCGGCGTCCAGATCGACGCTCGATATCACCGCTTCCTGCGCGCCGCGCGTGCGCAAATGTCGGACCAGCGCGCGCGTGTCGATACCCTCGATACCGACGACGCCCGCCTCTTCCAGGTATTTTCCAAGCGCCATCTCCGAGCGCCAGTTCGACGGCCGCTCCCAGTATTCCTTGACGATGAAACCTTCCAGGTACAAGCGCCGCGACTCTGCGTCCTCAGCGTTGATTCCGACGTTGCCGATCTCCGGATAAGTCATGCAGACCAACTGGCCCTTGTACGACGGGTCGGTCAGCACTTCCTGGTAGCCGGTCATCGCGGTGTTGAAGACCGCTTCGCCCACCGCCTCGCCCACCGCGCCGAATGCGCGGCCGCGGAAAGTTCGCCCGTCGGCCAGCGCCAGTATCGCTTCGCGTCCTTTGCTCATCGCTCCGCTACGCCTTCCTCCCGTCGTAAACGATTTCGCCCGCAACGATAGTCAGCACCGCCCTGCCCTTCAGCCGCATCCCCGCGAACGGAGTGTTGCGGCCCTTCGACAGGAATTTTTCCGGCGCAACGGTCCACTCGAGATTGGGATCGATCACCGTGATGTCCGCGACCGCGCCAACCTCAAGGGTACCCGCCTCCAGCCGCAGCAGTGCCGCGGGTTTGAGCGACATCATCTCGACCAGACGGGGCGGTTCGATCAAAGAGCGATGCACCAGGTCGAGCGCAAGTCCGAGCGACGTCTCGAGACCCACGACTCCGTTTGCCGCGTGCGCGAATATCTCGGCTGCGTCGTGCTCGAGATGCGCCGCCTGGCGCCCCGGACCGAAAAAAGCGCCGAGTTGTTCCATCCGCTTCGATTTCGGATCGTGCGGCGCATGGTCGGTGGCGATCATGTCAACGGTGCCGTCGCGAATCGCCGCACGGAGCGCTTCGACATCGCCGCGATTGCGCAGTGGAGGGTTCATCTTCGCGTTCGGCCCCCAGGTCAGCGCGGCCCTTTCGTCCAACGTGAAATGATGCGGAGTCGCCTCGCAGGTGACTTGCGCGCCATGCCGGCGCGCGGCGCGGATGAGTTCGAGTGACTCGGCAGTGGACACGTGGGCGATATGAACCGCCGCGCCCGACCCGATCGCTATCGCGAGATCGCGGCGCACGCGTTGCGGTTCCGCCGAATGCGCATAGCCGGTGACGCCCAGATGCTTGGATACCGCGCCGGCGTTCAAAGCTCCATCGCATGACAGCGCGCGATCCTCTTCATGCAGCGCAACCGCATATCCAAGCCGCGTGGTTTCATCCAACGCGCGCGACAGGACGGCAGCATCATCGATCGGAATCCCATCGTCGGAAAAGAGTCGCGCACCCGCCTCAACCATCGCGGCGAAATCCACCGGCTCGACCCCGCGGAGCCCTTGCGTGACCGCCGAAACCGCTACCAGCCGCGCGCAATGGGCTTCCCCGGCGCGCTCGAGCATGTAGCGCGTAACCGCGGGACTGTCGTTGACCGGCGACGTGTTCGCCATCGCCGCTACGGTCGCGAAGCCGCCCGCCGCCGCAGCCCGCAGGCCCGTGAGAATCGTTTCCTTTTCGGGGAAACCGGGGTCGCGCAAATGTACATGCGGATCGATCAGGCCGGGCACAATCCACCATCCGCTCGCATCAATCAAAGTTGCATCGTGCAAATTTATCCATGCCCGAGCCCGATCCACCGCTGCAATCTCGCCGTCGCGCACCAGCAGGTCGTACTGTCCATCGAGTGCGCTTGCGGGATCGATCACCCGCCCTCCTCTGAGCAGGATTGAATTCAATGCGCCGCCTCGGGTTCTTTCAGCGGTTCGACGATTGAATAGATCGTTACGCGATCGTGCGACTTGGTCTCCGTGCCGGCCGCTGCGAGGCGCACCTGAACGCGCTCGCCGCGCGAAGTCGGGATATTCTTGCCGACATAGTTTGGCCGAATCGGGACGGCGCGATGCCCGCGATCGATCAACACCGCCAGTTTGACCGCGGCCGGACGCCCGCGCTGCCAGATTGTCGCCATCGCGCGCTGCACGGTCCAGCCGCTGTTAATCACGTCATCGACAAGAATTATTGTGCGGTCTTCGACGTTGAAATTCTCGGCGCCGTCGATCGGATGCAACGCGTCAGCCGGTTTGTACGCATCGAGCGCCGCGCACGGAGGAAAAACTCCGGTCTTCGCTCCGATCAGGTCGCGCAGCCGAAGCGCGAGCATCGCGCCGCGACTGACGACGCCAACCATCGACACTCCCGGCATATCGTGAACGTCGGCAATCACCTGGTCGGCGAGCGATTCGGTCGCACGAACGATTTCCTCGTCATTCATAATTTCGCGCTGCGGCCCGCGCCGGTAGGGCTCGTAGCCGGCCTCTTCGGCTTGCTTCACGCTGTCGAATACGGCCAGCGAGCCTTCTTCGATCCATTGGCGGACATAGCCTTGCAGGTTTTCGTCGAAGCGATAGTAGCGATGCGATCGCGCATGACCGACGTATTCAATCTTCAGTTCGCGCTCGCACAAGCCGCACTTCAGCGCGAGCACGGTGGCATCCATGCTGCGCCCGAGCGTGAATCGCGGAGCCAGGTAGGCGCCCTCGAATCGCGTGATGCAGTTCAGATTGGAGCATCGCGGCGGCGACTCGGCCTTGAAGCGAATCGCCGCGGCCGTCAGCCGCGCACCGGCGGATGCGCCGGCGGCTTTCTCCATCAGCAATGCGATCAATGCCATCCGAACCGGCACGCCGGCGGCGGCTTGCTCGAAGTAAACCGCACGCGGATCGGCATCGAGCTCGTACGCCAACTCGCCGAGGCGCGGCAGCGGATGCATCACGACGGCTTCGTGCGTGCGGCTGGTGCGAAGAGCCCGCGCGTCGAAGCGGACGTACTCCGCGGGATCGGCTTCCTTCCCCGACATGCGCTCCTTCTGCAGGCGCGTGACATAGAATGCATCGAGCGCGGCCGGAGGCTCGGCCGCGGGAAATTTTCGCAGCACTCCGTCGCCGGTAAAGAGCGCCATCTGATGCGGCGCGCTGGGGGTCAGATAGAGAGCGTCGAGCCCGCCCGCCAACGACTTGAGCTCATCCATCGTGACGGTCGAGAAGCTGTAATTGCGCTCGGCGGCCAGCCGGTCGAGGACGTAGTCCGGAACGTCCATCCCGCTGGTCGGCACGGCGACGATGTTCGCGCCGAAACGTGCGAGCGCGTAGATCAGCGAATGCACCGTGCGGCCAAACTTCAAGTCGCCGCATAGCGCGACCGTGAGTCCCTTAAGATGGCCCTTTTTCTTGCGCAAAATGTAGAGATCGCAAAGCGTCTGCGTGGGATGCTCGCGGCTGCCGTCGCCCGCGTTCAGCACCGGGCATGGCGCGTACTGCGCGGCCACGCGCGCCGCGCCGTCATGCGGATGGCGCAGCACGATCAGGTCAGCATAGCCGGCGACGACGCGCACCGTATCGGCCAAACTCTCACCCTTGGCGGCGGAGCTCGCGTGCATATCGGCCGAGCTAATCACGGCGCCGCCGAGGCGATGCATCGACGACTCGAAGCTCAGCCGCGTGCGCGTCGAGGGTTCGTAGAAAAGCGTCGCCATGATCAGTCCGGCAGCGGTCGTAATCTGATCGCCTTGCGCGAGCTGTCCGGCAAAGCCGTCGGCGAGCGCAAACACGCGTTCGATGTCCGAGGTCTCGAGATCCTCGATCGAAACGACGTCAAATTTTGCCAGCCGTGACACTGTATCGTTCGTCCCGCATCGCGCGCGGTTATTCGACCTCATTTTGCATTTGCGTTGCCAACCACAACCGCGTCCGCGCCGTCGATTTCGCTGAGCCGCACGTATACGCGCTGGCCGTGCGGGACCTGGACGTTTTTGCCCACGTAGTCGGCGCGAATCGGAAGCTCGCGCTCGCCGCGATCGACCAGAACGGCGAGCTGCACCGATTCCGCCCGGCCCAGATCCGAGATCGCGTCGAGCGCGGCGCGCACGGTTCGCCCGGTGTATAGGACGTCGTCAACCAGCACGACACGCTTGGCGTCGAGGGAAAAAGGAATGTCGCGGCCGATTAGCCGCGGATCGCCGGGCAAGCCCTTGCCGTCGTCGCGGTACGAAGAGATGTCCAGCGTGCCGACGGGGACCTCGCGCTTGCCATTGGCGCGCAACTCATTGGCGATCCGTTCGGCGAGCGTGGCGCCGCGGCGAACGATTCCCACCAGCACGATGTTGTCCGCGCCGCCGTTGTGCTCGGCTATCTCCATCGCGATCCGCTTGAGCGATCGCCCGAGCTGAGCGGCGTCGAGTGCGACGTTGGGCGCGGCGCTCATCGCGACGCCCAAAAAAAATCCCGACTGCGAAAACAGCCGGGGCCGGAAATGTACACTTTCATTGTCGTCCCTTTTCGCTATCTCAGTAGCGGGTTAAAGGTGACTAGAATTTACGATCGCGAAAGATTGCGGTCAACCCCGCGATCGATCCGACTTTGCACTGCGACGCGCGCTATGCGCCGCGCTTGCGCTCGAGTTTTCTCAAGCGTTGATCCTGGTCGCGGCTCTGAACCGTAATCCGGTCGTCGAAGCGGTCGAACTTCCGCGCGAGATTGGCCAGTGATTTGCTCGTTTGCTTGAGTTCGGCGCCGAGTTTTTTTGCCGCGAGTTCCGCCGACGCGGCGATTTCACGCTTGAGAATCTTCGCGCTCTCGCCGATTTCGCGCCCGAGCTCGCCGCCCGAGGCCGCCGCCTGCTTCCCCGCGCGCTCGCTGCTGGACGCCACCGCGCGTGCGGCTTCTTCGCGGAACTCGACGGCGCGGGCGGCAACCTCGCCGCGAAGTCCCTTCTCAGCGGCGAGCAGCTCGTCGCGGAACTCGATGCGCGCCTTGCCGAGCGCCTCGCCCAGCCGCACGATCTCGGCGCCGAGATCGTCGCGCGCGGCGACGATACCCAGCCGATTCTCGGCAATCTGCTCGGACAGGAAGCGAATCTGGCCACCGACTTCCGCGAACTGCCCGAAGATCTCATCGCGCAGCGTGTCCAGCCGTCCGCCGAAACCCGAGACCGCCTCTACTACCAGATCGAATCGCGCCCCCAGCTCCTCGAGGATCGCGCCAATCCGGCTCACCGCTTCGTCCGCCACCTGATGCTCCCTTTTCGGGCTAGTACACGATCATGCCGAGTCGATCCCATCTGATGTACTCGAACCACAACAGAATATCGCTCAGGGTCGAGGCGCTATCCGCTTTCTCCTCGTTCCACGGCAAATAAATGACCGTGGCGCGTCCCTCCACGTCGTTGAGATCGACGAAGCCCCAGAAACGGCCGTCATAGCTGCGATCGCGATTATCGCCCATCATCAACAGCTTGCCCGGCGGCACCGTTACCGGTCCGAAGTTGTCGCGCGGCGAGACGGGCGATCGATCCTGCGCGGCGACCTCCCAGTGCCGGTGCGGGTCGGGCATCTCGGAACCGTTGAGCCACACGACGCCGTTCTTCACCGCGATCGTGTCGCCCGCGACGCCGATCACGCGTTTGATGAAGTCCTTGCTGCGATCGGGCGGAAAGACGAACACCACGACGTCGCCGCGATGCACCGGCGCGAGATGAAAAACGTACTGGCCCAACGGCAGGCCGGGGATCTCGAGGCCGAAAATCGAATCCGGTATCCGCAGCCCGTAAATAATCTTGTTGACCAGTATATGGTCGCCTACGAGCAATGTCGGTTCCATCGAGCCCGACGGAATCTTGTACGCCTGTACGAAGAACGTGCGGATGAAGACCGCGAGCACGAGCGCGATGAACATCGCCTCGCCATACTCGCGCGCGACGGACTTCTGCGCCGGCGCCTGATTGGCAGTCTCGCCGGCGTTTTGCGGCTGTGCTCTGGAAATGTTGCGCGCTGGTTCGGCCACTGCAGTCCCTACTCCCCGACCTTGAGCAGGGCCAGGAAAGCCTCTTGCGGAATTTCGACCCGACCCACTTGTTTCATCCGCTTCTTGCCTTCCTTTTGCTTTTCCAGCAGCCTTCGTTTTCGCGTGATGTCGCCGCCGTAGCACTTGGCGGTGACGTTTTTGCGCAGCGCCTTCACCGATTCCCGCGCGATAATCTTGGAGCCGATCCCGGCTTGAATCGCGACTTCGAACATCTGGCGTGGAATCAGCTCGCGCATCTTTTCGCACAACGCCCGGCCCCGTTCGTAGGACTTGTCGCGATGCACGATAATCGAAAGCGCGTCCACCACCTCGCCGTTAATTCGAATATCCAATTTAACCAGAGGCCCGGCCCGGAAGTCCAGAAACTCGTAGTCCAACGACGCGTAGCCGCGGCTCACGGATTTCAGCCGATCGTAAAAGTCGAAGACGATCTCGGCAAGCGGCAGTTCGTAGTGCAGGATCACGCGCTTTTCACCCACGAAACGCAAATCGCGCTGGATGCCGCGCCGGTCTTCGCACAGCTTCATCACCGCGCCCAGGTACTCCTCGGGCATGTGGATCGATGTGAGGATGAACGGCTCCTCGATCGCCTCGATCGTGTTCTCATCGGGCAGATGCGCGGGATTGTCCACCGTCGTCAGCTCGCCCGAGACCGTGCGCACCTGGTAGGCGACCGTCGGCGCAGTCACGATCAGGTTGATTCCGAATTCGCGTTCCAGGCGCTCCTGCGCGATTTCCATGTGCAGCAAGCCCAGGAATCCGGCGCGAAAGCCGAAGCCGAGCGCTTGCGAAGTTTCGGGCTCGCAGATGAGGCTCGCGTCGTTGAGCCGCAGCTTTTCGATCGCGTCGCGCAGCGCGCCGTACTGATTCGCCTCGGTCGGATACAGGCCCGCGAACACCATCGGCTTCAATGTCTTGAAACCCGGCAGCGGCGCGGCCGCGGGATTGTCCGCATCGGTAATCGTGTCGCCCACCCGCATGTCCGCGACGGTTTTGATCCCCGCCACGACAAAGCCGACCTCGCCCGGACCGAGCGCGTCGGTGGGCCGTTCGTGCGGCGTGAAATGCCCCAGGCGCATCACTTCGCCCAGCTTGTCCGTGCCCATCAGCCGGACCTTCATCCCGATGTGGATTTCGCCGCCGAAGACGCGGACCAATCCGATCACGCCCTCGTACACGTCGTACCAACTGTCGAAGATGAGCGCGCGGACGGCGTCTTCGCCGGTGGCTTTGGGCGCGGGAATTCGCGCGACGATCGCCTCGAGGACATCGTCGATCCCCACGCCCTCCTTGGCGCTGGTAAGAATCGCCTCGGAGGCATCCAGCCCGATGATTTCCTCGATTTGATGCCTGGTGCCCTCGACATCCGCGCTGGGCAGATCGATTTTGTTGATCACCGGAATAATTTCGAGCCCGTGATCGAGCGCGAGATAGACGTTGGCCAGCGTTTGCGCCTCGACCCCCTGGCTCGCATCGACCACCAGCAGCGCACCCTCGCACGCGGCCAGGCTGCGCGAAACTTCGTAGGCGAAATCGACGTGACCGGGCGTATCGATCAAGTTCAGCACGTAGCCCTTTCCATCTTTGGCCGTGTAGTTCAGCCGCACCGAGCGAGCCTTGATCGTGATTCCGCGCTCGCGCTCGAGGTCCATCGAATCCAGAAACTGATCCTTCGACTCGCGCATCGTGAGCGCGCCGGTGCGCTCGAGGATTCGATCGGCCAGCGTGGACTTGCCGTGATCGATATGCGCGATGATCGAAAAATTGCGGATCGAGGCGGCTTCGGTCATTTCAACTCGAACGGGCGCGCTGCTGCTTGAAATATTTGAACGTCTCTTCGAGTCCGTCCGCGAGCTTCTTTTCGGGACGCCAGCCAAGCTCCCGCTCCGCGCGCGCCGGCGATATGACGGAGCGCTTTTGCTCGCCGGGACGCCCCGCCGCGTGCTCGGCCCGGGTCGGGAAATCGGCAATGCCCGCAAGCGTGGAATAAAGATCGTTCACGTTGGTCTCGATGCCGGTGCCGATGTTGAGCGCGATTCCCGACGCACTCGATTTCGCCGCCGCGGCCACGGCCCGCACCACGTCGCCGACGTAAACGTAGTCGCGCGTCTGCGTGCCGTCGCCGAAAATCGTCACCGGCTTGCCGTCGAGGATTCGACCGCAGAAGATTGCGACTACTCCGGCTTCGCCGTGCGGATCCTGGCGCGGGCCGTAAACGTTGCCGAATCGCAGCGCCAGGTAGTCGATTCCGTACTCGACCTTGTAGAAAAACAGGTAGGCTTCCGTCGCCTCCTTGGCGACGCCGTAGGGACTTACCGGGCGGAGCGGATGGTCCTCGTTGCACGGGAACTCGTCCTGCTCGCCGTAAATCGCGCCGCCCGTCGAAGAAAAGATCACCCGCTTGAGGCCGTGTTTGCGCGCCGATTCCATCAGGTTGAGAAATCCGACTAGGTTCACTTGCGCGTCGAACGCGGGATCGGCGACCGAACGCCGCACGTCCATCTGCGCCGCGAGATGGAAGATAATCTCGGGGCGCGTCCGCTCGACGACCGACGCAACCGCCGCGGCGTCGCGCAGATCGGTTTGATAGAGCATGGCTTTCGCGTTCACCTGGCTGCGCTTGCCGGCGGACAAATCGTCCAGCACCGAAACTGCGCCGGCGCCGGAAGCGACCAGCGCGTCCACCGTGTGCGAGCCGATAAAGCCGGCGCCGCCGGTCACCAGAATTCTCATCGAACCGTCCTTGTCCTAAACCGGGTGGCGTCCGACCGAGTAGTACCGCAGCTCGAGCGCCTTCATCAGATCTGGATCATACAGGTTCCGGCCGTCGAATATCACGGGCTGTTTGAGCTCGGCCTTGATGCGCTGAAAGTTGGGATGCCGGAACTCGTTCCACTCGGTCAGAATCAGCAGCGCGTCTGCGCCCTTGAGCGCCTCGTAGTTGGTCTTGTGGTAGCTGACGCGATCGCCAAGAATCTTGCGCGCATTTTCCAGCGCTTCGGGGTCATGCACCCGGCATTTCGCGCCCGCCTCCAGCAACTCCTCGATCACCACCAGCGCCGGCGCTTCACGTATATCGTCGGTGCGTGGCTTGAAGGCAATCCCCCAAATCGCAAACGTGCGGCCGCTAAGGTCTTGCCCGAAATGCTGCTTCACGCGCGCGGGAATCAGCTGCTTCTGCCGGGAATTCACCGCTTCCGTCGCGCGCAAAATCGCAAAATCAAGATTGTGCTCGCTGGCGGTGTGAATCATCGCCCGCACGTCTTTGGGAAAGCATGAACCGCCATAACCGATGCCGGGAAACAGGAACGACGAGCCGATGCGCTTGTCGGTGCCGAGTCCGCGCCGAACGGCATTGATGTCGGCTCCCACGGCGTCGCACAGATTCGCCATCTCGTTGATGAACGAGATGCGCATCGCGAGCATCGCGTTGGACGCATACTTGGTCAGCTCCGCCGAGCGCGGATCCATCACGAGGATCGGATTGTCAGTGCGCACGAAGGGGTTGTGGATTTCCGTGAGGATCGCCGTCGCCTGCTCGCTTAAGCTTCCGATCACCACCCGGTCCGGCCGCATGAAATCTTCTATCGCGGAGCCTTCCTTGAGAAACTCCGGCACCGAGCACACGTCGGCGCGATGCTTGGCGAAGCGGCCGACGACTTCCCGCACCCGGTCGCTGGTCCCGACCGGAACGGTGCTCTTGATCACCACGATGTGATAGCCGGTGATCGCTTTTGCGATATCCTCGGCCGCCTGGAAAATCGCCGTCAAGTCCGCCGCGCCCGACGCGCTCATCGGAGTGCCCACCGCAATATACGACACCATCGATTGCTTGACCGCCTCGGCGATGTCGGTGGTGAAATGAAGCCGGCCTTCCTTCAAATTGCGGCGCACCAGTTCTTCGAGTCCCGGCTCATAAATCGGAATCTTGCCCTCGCAAAGCTGGGCGATTCGATCCTGGTCGATGTCAACGCAGAATACTTCGTTGCCGCTTTCCGCATAGCAGGTGCCGCTCACCAGTCCGACATATCCGCTCCCCACGACTGCGATGTTCATCGATAGCCTCTAGAATTCTTCCTTGATTACGTAGATCGGCTTTCCCTGCGATTCGTGATAGGTCCGCGCCAGCATCTCGCCGAGCAGTCCGATACTCACAAACTGTACTCCGACGACTACCAGCAAAACCGCCAACAGCAACGCCGGCCGATTACCCAGTTCGCGCCCCAGTAGTATCTTCTCCAGCACCAGGACGAACGTCCACAGACCGCCGAGTCCGCCCAGCACGATTCCGATCAAGCCGAACACTTGTATCGGCGCGGTGGAATAACCCGAAAGAAATTTCACGGTGATAAGGTCAAGCAACGTGCGCACGATGCGCCACAGTCCATACTTCGAGGTGCCCGCGCGCCGCGGCCGAAATCCGACTTCGACTTCCGCGATTCGCGCACCCTTCTCCGCCGCAATCGCGGGGACAAATCGATGCATCTCGCCGTAGAGCTGCAGACTGCGTGCAAGCTCTCGCCGGTAGGCCTTGAAAGTGCAGCCGTAGTCGTGAAGCTTGACGCCGGTCATCGCCGAAATCAATGAATTTGCCGCCATTGAAGGCAGCCGGCGCGTATACCGTTCCGCCTGCCACCGCTCAGTGCGCCAGCCGCTGGCTAAATCGTAGCCCTCGTCGAGCTTGGCCAGCAGCCGCGGGATGTCGGCGGGATCGTTTTGTCCGTCGCCGTCCATCGCGATTACCACGTCGCCGATCGCGTGCGCAAAGCCGCACGCCAGCGCGGCCGTCTGTCCGGAGTTGCGCGCCAGCGAGATCACGCGCACATTTTTGTCCGCGGACTTAATCTGACGCAGTGCCTCGATGCTCCCATCGGTGCTGCCGTCGTCCACGAACACAAGTTCATAGACGCGTCCAAGCCGCTGCATCACGCGGCTTAACTCTGCATGCAGCGGGGCGAGGCTATCCCGCTCGTTGTAGAGCGGAATAACTACTGAGTAGTCCATCTCGAATGATGAGAGTCGATTAGATTGATAAACTCTCGATAGCGATTATCTATCTCTTCCCAAGTCAGAGCTAATAGCCTCTCCAGCGAAAAACGTTCGACTACGAATGACGCCATCACGCTGCCGTACACGACCGCCGTGCGCAACGACGATTCTGTTACCCGCCCGTGTCGCGCCAGAAACCCCATCATGCCGCCCGCAAACGTATCGCCCGCCCCGGTAGGATCGACCACCTCTTCCAGCGGATACGCGGGCACCGCGAACATGCCTTCCTCGCTGAACTGAAGCACGCCATACTCGCCGCGCTTGATCAGAACGGTGGTCGGCCCCATTTTCAGGATCGCGCGCCCCGCCTTCACCAGGTTGTGCTCGCCCGTAAGCGCGCGCGCCTCGCTGTCGCTGCAAAGCAGTATCTGGATTCGCTCGAGCACCTTGGCCAGGCCTGCGCGGGTGTTCTGGATCCAATAGTCATAGAGGTCGGCCGTGACTACTTTGGGACTAAGCACCTGGTCCAGCACGTGTTCCTGAAGCGCGGGATCGTTTGGCGCCAGATAAAGGTAGTCTGCGCGGCATTGATCGGGCAGCAATTCCGGGGTGAAGTTCTCCAGCACGTTCAGCGACAGCTTGACCGTGTCGCGCGTGTTCAGATCCTCGTGATAGCGGCCGTGCCATCGCGTCGTCTGCCCTTCGCGTTTGACTACGCCGCGCACGTCGATATTCCGATCCGTGAACAACTGGAGATCCTCGGCCCTGTAATCCGTTCCGACCACCGCGACGATGCTGACCGGGGAGAAAAATCGCGCTGCTATCGAAAAATAGCTGGCGCCGCCGCCCAACACTTCCTCGACTTTTCCAGCCGGTGTTTCCACCGTGTCGTAGGCTAGAAATCCGACCACAACGATACTCATCTATTCCACCTTCGGCGCCCCCGGGATTTCGACGACGCTAGAGATACTTGCCCACCAGCGGCCGCAACTCCTCGATCAGCCGCTGCGGAATTGCCGCGCGATCGGTGATTATCGTGTTCTTGAGCGCGTGCTCGCAGCTGCAACTCCGCGCGCGACTGCCGAGCGTGTGCGCCAGCGCCGACACCGCGCTTTGCGCCTTGTCCACGTTCAGCTTCATCACGCGCAGAATCTCGCCGATATCCACCGCCGCCGCCGTATCGTGCCAGCAATCGTAATCCGTCACCAGCACCAGCGCCGCGTAACACATCTCCGCCTCGCGCGCGAGCCGCGCCTCCTGCATCGCCGTCATGCTGATGACGCTGGCGCCGAAACTCCGAAAAAGATTCGACTCCGCGCGCGTCGAGAATTGCGGACCTTCCATGCATAGATACGTCCCGCCGTCGTGAACCGCCGAGCCGCCCGCGCGCGCTGCAACGGCCAGGTCGCTCGCGAGATTTCCGCACACCGGATCGGCAATCGAAACGTGTACCACCAGGCCGTCGCCGAAGAACGTCATGGGACGCTTGATCGTACGATCGATAAACTGATTTGGAATTACCAGTTCGCCCGGATGAATTTCCTCTTTCAGGCTGCCCGCCGTGGATACCGAAATGAGATGGGTCACGCCGAGCTGCTTCATCCCGAAAACATTGGCCCGATAATTTATTTCGGACGGCAACAGTCGATGGCCGCGCCCGTGTCGCGCCAGAAACACCACCTCGATGTCTCCGATTCGTCCCTGGTAAAACGGGTCCGACGGACGCCCGAACGGTGTCTCCAGCTCCATCAGCTCGACCTTGTCCAGGCCCTTCATCTGGTAGAAGCCGCTGCCTCCGATCACTCCGAGTATGTTTTGTGGCATCGTGTTTCTGGCGCTAATCCCGATCGCGTCAGGCCGGGTTGTGCTGTTCGGCGTAAAGCTGGCCGCATGCCGCCGCAATATCGAGCCCCCGGCTTTCGCGGATTGTTGCGGTCAAATTACCGTTGTTCAGGATCGCTTGAAAGGCCTCCACCGCCGCGCGCGAGCTGGCCCGAAGCGGCGACCCCGCAAGCCGGTTGTAAAAAATCAGGTTCACTTTCGCGCGCAATGGCGCAAGCAACTTCACCAGCCGTCGCGCGTCTCCAAGCGAATCGTTCACCCCCGCCAGCATCACGTACTCGAACGTGATCCGGCTGCGCCGTTTGATCGGCAGCTTCCGGCACGCGTCGAGCAAAACTTCCAGCCGGTAGCGCTGGTTAATCGGCGCGAGGCGGTCGCGAAGCTCGTTGGTCGTTGCATGCAGGGAGACCGCCAGATTGACCGGAGTTTCGCTCAGCAGCCGCTCCATCATTGGGACCAGGCCGACGGTCGAGACCGTGATCCTCCGCGGCGAGATGCCCATCCCCCAATCGGAAGTCATTATCGCCAGCGTGCGCACCAGCCGCGGGTAATTTGCCAGCGGCTCGCCCATCCCCATGAAAACAAAATTCGTGAGTTCCTCGCCTGCGGCCAACTCGCGTCGAGCGGCGGGGATCTGCGCCAGCATCTCGGACGTGGTGAGGTTGCGATGCAGTCCCATGCGGGCCGTCGCGCAAAATTCGCAGGCCATCGCGCATCCCACCTGGCTCGACATGCAAAGCGTGACGCGTTTTTCGGTGGGGATTATCACCGATTCGATTTCTTCCCCGTCGTCGAGCCGGATGAGCAGTTTCCGGGTGCCGTCCGACGAACGCGAAACCGATGACGACACCGGATGCCCGATAGTGAACCTCTGCTTCAAACAATTGCGAAGCGCCGCCGGCAGATCGTGCATCTCGTCGAATGACTCAGCGCCGCGAGCGTGTACCCAGTGCAGAATCTGCCGCGCGCGATATGAGCGTTCGCCCGCGCTGACGACCATTTGTTCGACCTCATCGAGCGTCAGGTCGCGGAAATCCGCGCCCGTGGTCGCCGGCTCGGCCAAGCTTTGGCTGTTCGCATTCACGGCCAGTTATTCTAATCGAAACGCGGCCGTGAAAGCAGGACGGTCTCATTCTTCGCGAGCACTTGTACTTGCGGGCGGGAGGCTGAGGTGTCTCTACGCCAAAATCTCTCGCGCGGGGAAAAAGAAGGCGATTTCCTGGGCCGCCGTCTCGGGCGCATCCGAGCCGTGCGTCGCGTTCTGTTCGACGTCGATTCCGAAGTCCTTGCGAATCGTGCCGGCGTCGGCTTTTTTGGGATCGGTCGCGCCCATCAGCCGGCGCCACTTGCTGATCGCGTTGTCGCCCTCCAGCACCGCGATAACCACCGGGCCGGAAGTCATATAGTCGCACAGCCCGCGGAAAAACGGCCGCGCTTTGTGCACGTCGTAAAATTTCTCGGCGTCGGCGCGCGAGAGATGAATCTTGCGCATCGCGACGATCGTCAGCCCCGAAGCTTCGATCCGTTTCACTATGTCGCCGGTGAGCCCGCGCCGCACCGCGTCGGGCTTGACGATTGCCAAAGTTCTTTCCATCGAATTACTTCTTGCTCTCGAGCACGGATTTCATCGTCGTGCCGAGGTCGGCCGGGCTCATCGCAACCGTGATTCCCGCCGCCTTGAGCGCCGCGATTTTATCCGCCGCGGTGCCGCGTCCGCCTGAGATAATCGCGCCCGCGTGACCCATCCGCCGCCCTTTCGGCGCGGTTTGGCCCGCGATAAACGCGACCACGGGTTTCTTAAAGTATTGCTTTATGTATTCGGCGGCCTCTTCCTCCGCCGTCCCGCCGATCTCGCCAATCATGATGACCGCGCGCGTCTTGGGGTCTTCGTTGAACAGCTTGAGCGCGTCGATATGCGTTGTGCCGACGATCGGGTCGCCGCCGATCCCGATACACGTCGATTGCCCGATTCCAAGCTGGGTCAACTGATACACCGCCTCGTAAGTCAGCGTGCCCGAACGCGACACGACGCCGATATCGCCCGGCTTGTGGATGTAGCCCGGCATGATGCCGATTTTGCATTCGCCCGGCGTGATGATTCCCGGGCAGTTGGGACCGATCAGGCGCGACTTGGTGCCCGCCAAGTAGGCCTTCACTTTGACCATGTCGAGGATCGGAACGCCTTCGGTGATGCAGATGACCAGCTCGATGCCCGCGGCGGCGGCCTCCAGCATCGCGTCGGCGGCGAACGCCGGCGGCACGTAGATCACCGTCGCGTTGCAGCCGGTCGATTTGCGCGCCTGCTCTACCGTGTCGAAGATCGGAATCCCTTCGAAGTCGGTGCCGCCCTTGCCCGGCACCACCCCGCCGACCATTTTCGTCCCGTACTCTCTGCACGCGCGCGTATGCAGTTGGCCGGTCGCGCCGGTAATTCCCTGCGTCAGCACGCGGGTGTTCTTGTCGACTAAAATACTCATCTGAAAACTCTCAAGTGTAGTGTCCGGTAGATAACTTCAATAACCAGCGCGTCACCGAGTGCTCCGGCTCAAGCATCTCAAGCCTCGCGGCCCGTGAAAGAAATTTCTTTCACGATCCGCCGCGCGGCGTCGGCCATGTCGCTGGCGGTAACCACCTTGATTCCCGAGTCGGCAAGGATCTTCTTGCCTTCGACCACGTTGGTCCCTTCCATTCTGACCACCAACGGCACGTTCAGTTTCACCTGCCTGGCCGCCTCGACCACGCCTTGCGCCAGCACGTCGCATCGCATGATGCCGCCGAAGATGTTGATCAGCACGCCTTTGACGCGCTTGTCCGCGAGCAGGATGCGAAATGCGGCCGCGACCTTCTCGGTGCTGGCGCCGCCGCCGACGTCGAGGAAGTTGGCCGGCTCGGCGCCGTAAATCTTGACGATGTCCATCGTGGCCATCGCCAGACCCGCGCCGTTGACCATGCATCCGATGTTGCCGTCGAGATGCACGTAGCTGAGATCGTACTTCGCCGCCTCGGTCTCGGCGGGATCCTCCTCATTGGCGTCGCGCAGCTCGCGGATGTCCGCATGGCGAAACAAGCCGTTGTCATCGAATGACATTTTCGCGTCGAGGCAGATGACCCGGCCGTCGGTCGTCACCACCAGCGGATTGATCTCGATAAGCGACGCGTCGGTTTCGATAAACGCCCGATAGAGCCCTGCAAGCAGGGTCGAAAACTGTCCTACCTGCTTGTCCTTGAGGCCCAGTGAAAAAGCGATTTTGCGCGCCTGGTACCCGGCCACCCCCAGCATCGGATTGATCGCCTCGGTGAGGATTTTTTCGGGCGTCTTGGCCGCGACTTCCTCGATATCCATGCCGCCTTCGGTGCTTGCGATCACCGAAACCATTCCCGCCTTTCTATCGACCAGCATCCCAAGATAAAGCTCGCGAGCGACTTCGCTTGCTTCCTCGACGTAAACGCGGCGCACCACCCGGCCTTCAGGTCCCGTCTGATGCGTCACCAGCGGCTTGCCGAGCAGCTTGACGGCGAATTCGCGCACCTCGGAGCCAGTCGCCACCAGTTTGACCCCGCCGGCCTTGCCGCGGCCGCCCGCATGGATCTGCGCCTTGGCCACCGCTTTCGGTTTGCCCAGCGCCGTGAATGCGGCCGCCGCTTCGTCAGGTGTGGTCGCGAACTGCCCCTTGGGAACGGGAACGCCGAAGCGCGCCAGAACCTGCTTGGCTTGATATTCGTGGATATTCATTCAGTTACCCAGGCATCTACCTCATGTTGAATAAGGATCCGGATTCTTTCGCACGCGAATTATATACGCGATTCCCCTACCACCAAAGCCCCAAAATAGGCACCAGCGATGCGATGTTCTCCGACTTGATTAGGACGCTGCTCGCGTCCTTATTCCCTCTCCCAAGTTAGGGTGTTGCGTTCCGCGCAACTTCTTACCCACCTCGCCCGCTTTGTTGCGGGAGAGACCGCGCCTCCGGCGCGGGTGAGGGTGAAGTTTTCAGGGAGAGGATGAAGGTGAGGGTCCTTATACAGCGAGCTATTTTGCGAGCAATTCACGATTCTGCATCTGGCCTCAACGCATGCGCTGAGGTTATGCAAAGCTCTCCTGAAAGGGAGAGGAGGTCAGACCGCTACGCGCGGGGCGGTCGCGGCGGCGACGGCGCAGTGAGAGTCGCGAGATACGCGGCAACCGCGTCTCTCGCTCTCGCGCCATGAACCTGAGAGCTAAGTCGCGGCCTCGCGACTTAGCGATTAACAGTGGGTGCAGGGGTCACCCCTGCCCAAGGAGGCGCGGAACCCACGGCGGGTTCCGCATAAAATAAAGTGATTTCCCCCTCCCCCGTGTGCGCCCGCGGGCTCTTCCAGCGCGTAGTCGCGAAAAGATGCGCTGCACAGATTTTCGCGTCTTCTCGATGCGGGTGCAGGGCTCAGCCCTGCTCATTTCATGAAGATATCACGCAGCCATTTGATCGTCGTCTGCCTGCCCACCGCCGCGATTGCGCTCGTCAGCGGAATATCCTTGGGGCAAACCTCCACGCAGTTCTGCGCGTTGCCGCAGTCGGCCACTCCGCCCTCCCCCATCATCGAAGCCAGCCGCTCGTCGAGGTTCATCTTGCCGGTCGGATGCTGGCTCATCAGATAGACCTGCCCGATCACGGACGCGCCCATGAACTTGGAGCGCGAGTTGAACTGCGGGCATGCCTCCAGGCAGCATCCGCACGTCATGCATCGCGAGAACGGGTACGCGGCCTGCTGCGCGTCGGCCGCGACTCGCGGGCCCGGACCCAGGTCGTAAGTCCCGTCGATCGGAATCCACGCGTGCGCCTTCTTCAGGTAGTCGAACATTTTGGATCGATCGACCCATAGATCGCGGACCACCGGAAACTTCGTCATCGGCTCGACCGTCGCCGGCCCGTTGAGCCCGTTGGCCAGCTGCGAGCACGCCTGGCGGACCCGCCCGTTGATCACCATCGTGCACGCGCCGCAAACTTCCTCCAGGCAGTTGGCGTTGAACACGACTGGCGCCACGCGTTTGCCCTGGCGATTTACCGGGTTGCGCCGAATTTCCATCAGCATCGAGACGACGTTGTGATTCGGCAGATACGGGACCTCGAACTCCTCGTAGTACGGCTCGGAGTTCGGCGTTTCCTGGCGCTTGATTCTCAATACTTGCGTCTGTTCTGGCACTGGGATGCTCCTGCGGGACTACGCCGCCTTCGGCTCGCTCGGGGCTTTATCGATGTCGTAGCGCCGCGGCCGCGGCTTGATCAGGCTCACATCGACCGGCTCCCAACTGAAACGCGGGCCGTCGGACGACCACGCAGCCATGGTGGTCTTCATGAAATTCACGTCGTCGCGCTCGGGGAAATCCGGCTTGTAATGCGCGCCGCGCGATTCGTTGCGATTGAGCGCGCCGAGCGCCATCGGCCGCGCGATCTCGAGCATGTTCCATAGCTGGCGGACGAACAACACTTCCTGGTTCGCCCACTTGCCCCGGTCGTTGAGCCCGATTCGGCCCCATCGATCCTTGAACTCGAGCAGCTTGTCGTCGGTCGCTTTCAGCTTGGCGTTGTAGCGCACGACGGTGACGTTCTCGGTCATGATCTCGCCGAGCTCGCGCCAAATCGCAAACGCATTCTCCGGACCATTCATCCGAAAAATTTTGTCGAATGATTCGCGCTGGCACTTCAGCTCCTGGTCGTAAATCTGCGAGCTGGCCGCGCTCGTATGCGCCTTGGCGTAGCCGATCATCGCCGGCTCGCAGATGTTTCCGGCGTGGATGCACGATAGCAGCGAGTTCGCCCCGAGCCGGTTGGCGCCGTGATATTGAAAGTCGCACTCGCCCGCTGCGAACAGCCCCGGCACGTCGGTCTGCTGATTGTAATCGACCCACAGACCGCCCATCGAGTAGTGCATCGCCGGAAAAATCTTCATCGGAACCTTGCGCGGATCCTGGCCGGCAAACTTCTCGTAGATTTCGAGCACGCCCGCAACCTTTTTCTCGAGTTCTACGGGATCCAGATGGCTCACGTCGAGGTAAACCACCGGATTGCCGTCAACCCCCAGCTTCATCTCGAACACCACCTTGTGAATCGCGCGCGTCGCGATGTCGCGCGGGACCAGGTTCCCGTACGCCGGGTACATGTCTTCCAGGAAGTACCACGGCTTGCCGTCGCGATAAGTCCATATGCGCCCGCCCTCGCCACGGATCGACTCCGAGATGAGCCGATTCTTGTCCTCACCCTGCATTGCCGTGGGATGCACCTGCACGAACTCGCCGTTGGCGTATGTCGAGCCCGCTTGGTAGCAGGCGCTGACCGCCGATCCCGTACAGACCAGCGACTGCGTCGAGCGGCCGAAGACCAGCCCCGGCCCGCCGGTCGCGATCAGCGTCGTGTCGGCGGGAAACGCCCGCATCTCGAGCGAGCGCGTGTCGATCGCAACGATCCCGCGGCAGTTCCCCGACTCGTCCTGCACGATGCTCAGCATCTCCCAGCCTTCGAACTTGCGTACCAGCCCTTCCGCCTCGTAGCGGCGGACCTGCTCGTCCAGGGCGTACAGCAGCTGCTGCCCGGTGGTGGCGCCCGCAAACGCGGTGCGATGATGCTTGGTGCCGCCGAATCGCCGGAAGTCGAGCAGGCCTTCGGGCGTCCGATTGAACATCACGCCCATCCGATCGAACAGGTAGATGATTGCCGGCGCCTGCTCGCACATCGCCTTGACCGGCGGCTGGTGCGCCAAAAAGTCGCCGCCGTAAATCGAATCGTCAAAGTGAATCATCGGCGAGTCGCCCTCGCCTTTGGTGTTGACGGCGCCGTTGATTCCGCCCTGCGCGCACACCGAATGCGAACGCTTGACCGGCACGATCGAGAACAGATCGACTTGCTCGCCCTGCTCCGCGAGTTTCATCGCCGCGGTCAAACCTGCCAGCCCGCCGCCTACGATTATGTGATGCCCTGGCATTGGTTCTTCTCCTCAGGCGGGTGCGCGAAATGCGAGCAGAATTGAAACGCCGGCGATCGCCATGATGATGAACAGCACAACGCATGCGCGGTTCACCAGCGTTTGCGCCTTCGGGCCGACCGCAATTCCCCAGGTGATCGTGAACGTGAAAATGCCGTTGGTCAGGTGATAGGCGCACGCCAGGGTCCCGACCAGGTAGGCCGTCAGAATCAGCGGATTCATCATGAAGTTATGCATCCGCAGATAGTTCGTCTCGACCCCGGTGGCGTAAAACAGCCCGCGCGTCGAGAGCACGTGAAAGCCGATAAACAGGAACGCGATTATCCCGGTGATGCGCTGCAGACTGTACTGGTAGTTGCGCTCGTACGGGTAGTCGTTGGGCTGCGCGGTGGCCGTGATGACCAATCCGTAAATCGCATGGTAGAGAATCGGAATCCACAGCACGCACGCTTCGACTGCGATCTGGAACGGAATGTTGCGCGTGAACTCGGTTTCCTTCCACCACATCGCGCCGCCTTTCAGGACGAAGGCGTTCTCGAAGAAATGGAAGAATAAGAACCCACCGATCGGAATGATTCCCGACAGCGAGTGCAACCTCCGCAGCAACCAGTGTCGCTCGTCGGCCGTCATCCCCGCCGCAATCGCCGGCGTCGCAACTGCATCTGCCTCAGCCATAAGCCTTTCCTGAATCGCTAGCCCTGCTTTCCGGCCGCGATTACTTTGTCCATCGCCTCGACCAGTTCGCGCACGTGTGCCACCGAACTGTCGAAGGCTGCCTTTTCGGCGGCACTCAGCTCGATTTCGACGACGTGCTCGACACCGCCCGCGCCGATCACGACCGGAACTCCCGCGAAGAGTCCCTTCACGCCGTATTCGCCGTCCAAAAACGCGGCGCACGGCAGCACTTGTTTGCGATCGAGCATGTACGCCTCGACCATTTTGTAAGCCGCGGCTCCCGCAGCGTAATACGACGAAGTCTTCATCAACTGGACGATCTCGCCGCCACCGCCACGCGTGCGCTTCTCAATTTCCTCCAGCCGCTTCGCCCCGACCAGGCGCTCGACCGGTTGGCCGCCGACCGTCGTGTAGCTGCGAATCGGCACCATGTCATCGCCGTGCCCGCCGAGCACCATCGCGGAAACACTTTCCACCGACACGCCCAGTTCCGACGCCAGAAAGGTGCGGTAGCGCGCCGAGTCAAGCACGCCCGCCTGCCCGACGATCCGGCTTTTCGCGAAACCGGTCACGCGCTTGAGCTGCGTAACCATCGCGTCGAGCGGATTGGTCACCGCGACCACGAAAGCGCCGGGCGCGTGTTTCTTGATTGCGGCGCCGACGTCGGTCATCACCGCGGCGTTTATCTTGAGCAGGTCGTCACGGCTCATGCCGGGTTTGCGCGGCGAGCCCGAGGTGACGACGCAGCAATCGGCGCCCTCGATGAGCTTGATGTCGATGCCGCCGGTGACGTTGACGTCGATGCCGAGCACCGGCGCCGATTCGAGCATGTCCAGCGCCTTGCCCTGCGGCAGTCCGTCGATGATGTCGTAGAGCACGATATCGCCGAGTCCGCGCAGGAAGCATAGATGGGCGCAAGTAGCGCCGACATTACCCGCCCCGATGAACGCTATTTTTTTTCGAGCCACAGTTTGCTCCCTAACTTCCGGTCGTTCTGTCTCTGAAGCATACCTTATATTTGTGTATTTGCTAATGAGCAAGACTTAAGTGGCTGAGGCACCCGCAACGGGGCCCTCGCCGCATCACGCATGCCACCCAAACGTGCGACAAATAGCAGCGTTTGTCGAGATTGTGAAGCGATCAGATCGGTCTGTCTGTGCCGGCGCGGGCGGGATGCCTGCCCCGCCCATCCTCAAGCATGGCGGAGCCATCGCCAGAGCTCACGAATCGTGGGGCGCTTGCCGTACATCAAAATTCCGGTCCGGTAGATTCGCCCGCTGATGAACATCGCCGCGCCGATCGTCGCGACCAGCAGCAGCAATGACAACGCGACCTGCCATACCGGCGGACTGTGGACAGCGAGGCGCTCGAACATCAGGATCGGCGAGCAGAAGGGAAATAGCGAAGCCACCACCGAGATCGCCGAATCCGACGACGTAGCCACCGGCAGAATCATCGCCGACGCAGCGATCAGCGGCAGGATGACCACGAAGTTCCATTGCTGCGCTTCGTCGATCGAATTGAAGATCGCGCCCACGGCGGCGAAGATGGTGCTGTACAGCATGTAACCCAATATGTAGAAGACGACGAAATAGACCATCAGCGACGGACCCACGCCGAGCACTTCGATCGCCGTGCGGAGATACAGGCTGCGCGACGCGCCCAACGCCGCCATCGTAAGCCATGCGGCGATCTGCGTCAGGCCGACGCTGCCGGTGCCGAGAATCTTGCCAGTCATCAGTTCCTGCGCGCTCGCGGCGCACAGCAGCACCTCGGTAATGCGCGAGCTCTTCTCTTCCATGACCGATCGCATCACCATCACGCCGTAGGACAGCAGCGAGAAAAGCATCACGAACATGAGAATCAACACGACTGCGGCGCCGCGCACCGCGTTGTACACCGAAAACGACTCGCCCGCGCGTACTGCGGTGAGATCGACGGGCTGCAGCGTCGCGGCCACGTCGCCGGCACTGCTGCCCTGCTCGACCATGCGTTGCGCGGCGAATGCGTATGACAGCGCGTCGCCCAGCCGGCGCTGAAGAATCACATCGCCCGCGCGACTGGTCGCGAAAACGACGTGACGGGATGCGCGCGCCTGGCCGTCGAGCCACACGTAGCCCTCGATGTCGCCCGCATCGAGCCGCTTGTCGAGTTGCTCGTGCTCGGCCGGCGACGCGGGAGAAACAACCGAGGGCGCGTAGCGCGCACCCTGCTGGCGCATCAATTCGCCGCTCGCAAGTTCGGCCAGCGCGCGATTGTCGCATGCGATCACGATTCGCGCCGGGCGCTCGGCGTCGTGCTTGATACCGCGCGCCGTCGACGCGCTGATCAGCGCGGGCAGGATCAGAAATAATCCCATCAACACCGGAGTCACGAAGGTCGAGAGGATGAACGAGCGCGTCCTGACCCGCTCGACGTATTCCCGTTTCGCGATGATCCAGACTTTGTGAATCGAGAACTCAGTCATCTCTGCCGGCTATTCGATCGATGAAGATCTGTTCGAGCGACGGCTCCATCACCTGGAATCGGATCACCCGCAACCCGCGCATCGCAGTCCGCAGCAGTTCCTGCGGGTCGGCGCCCGGCTTGAGGCGGATTTCGGCGTGATTGCCGTAGTCATTCAACGAATCGACGAGCCCATTGCCGGCCAGGCATTTGCCATCGCCTTCATAGTCGATTTGCACGAAGCGCCGGCCGTTACCGGCTTTGATCTCGCTCAGGCTTCCTCCTAGCACCGATTTGCCGCGATCGATCAGGCAGATCGAGTCGCACAGCTTTTCCACCTGGTCCATCCGATGCGTCGAGAACAGGATCGACTTTCCCGCCGCGCGAAGCCCGACCAGCACATCTTTGAGCTGCATCGTGTTGAGCGGATCGAGGCCTGCGAACGGCTCATCCATGACGATCAGGTCGGGATCGTGCAACAGCGCCGCGATGAACTGGATCTTCTGCTGCATCCCCTTCGACAATTCCTCGACGCGACGATCGACCCAGTCCGCAATCTCGAGCCGTTTCGTCCATGCATCGATTCGTTCTCTCGACGTGGCGACCGACAGCCCCACCAACCGCCCCAGAAAAACTAGGTTGTCGCCGACGGTCATCCGGCGGTACAAGCCGCGTTCCTCCGGCAGATAACCGACCCGGCGCAGCACGCGGCGGCGGAATGGCTCGCCAAAGATCCGCACGCAGCCGGAATCAGGGGCGGTGATGCCGATCATCATGCGCAGCGTGCTGGTCTTGCCGGCGCCGTTGGGGCCGAGCAGGCCGAAAATGTGCGCCGGTGGAATCTCGAACGAGAGATCGTCAACGGCGGCAAAGCCGCCATAAGACTTTCGGACGTGGAGCAGTTCGGCGGCCGGCGTCACTGCGGACTAGTGCGCCCAGACCAGCTGGGGATTTGTCTCCCAGGGATAAACGTGAACCATCCAGCCGAACACTTGCGGATAAAAGCGGCCGTTGACTGCATCGCAGGCTTCCTTGGTTGCGATCGAACCGTTGAAGCCGAACTTCGTCCAATCCGCCATCTTCATGTCGGCGCGGCGGGCCGGGAAGCACAGATTGATATGCCGATGCCATCGCGCGACGCTCAGCGGGACCCGCTCGTTCAGCTGATCTTCGCTGGCGCCCTTGCGATCGGTGTACATCGCGCCGATCAGCTTGTAGCCGCCGTCGGGAGTGCGCTGGTAGAGCAGCGAAGTCGGCTCGCTCGGGTTGAAGGTGAACGCGGCTTTGAGGCCGTACCAGTTCTTCGTGAAATGCACGACGGGTTGTTTGAATTCGGGATGAAACGGCTTGAAGCCGTCGGTCTCGGCGACATGATAGTCCTGGTACTTGGCGAGCGCGTGCTTAAGATCCGTCACCAGGACTGCGGCGCGCGCTTTGTCGGCGTCGTTGATTGGCCGCAGCGCCGTGAACCTCATGTGCAGCGACATATTTTTCATCTCGCCATTGCCCATGTGCATGTCGTGCTCCATTTCCGGGCCGCCCGACATCGCCTCCATCTCGCCCTCTTTCATGTTCGATGGATCCGGCGCCACGGCGCCCGACATCTGCGACATGTTGTGCGCACTCATGTCCATGCCCTTCATTTCCTGGGCGACGGCGGGGATCGATATGGCCAGGATTGCGGAGAGCGCAGCGGCGATTTTCACAGCCGGGATTCGAAGTAGCATTGCGTGTTTCCTCCGCGCCGTAGTCTAAGCTCTGAGCCGATTGTAGCCAATGACTGAATGATTACGCCGGATCGGCGCAAAAGAGAACGGGGCCGCCGCGCATCGCGCGCGACAGCCCCGTCGAGGATCGAGCTCTCCCGATACAGGGAGAGGCAAGAGCGCTACATATTGTTCACGATCGCCCTGCCGAATTCCGAGCACTTGAGCAGCTTCGCACCGGTCATCAGCCGCTCGAAATCGTAAGTCACCTCTTTCTTGCCGATGGTCTTCTCCATCCCGCGAATGATCCCGTCGGCAACTTCCTGCCATCCCAGGTGCTCGAACATCATCACGCCCGACAGGATGACCGAGCCCGGATTGACTTTGTCCTGGTTGGCGTATTTGGGCGCGGTGCCATGGGTCGCTTCGAAGATCGCGTGGCCGGTCAGGTAGTTGATGTTCGCGCCGGGAGCGATTCCGAGTCCGCCGACCTGCGCCGCAAGCGCATCGGACAGAAAGTCGCCGTTCAAGTTCATCGTGGCAATGACGTCGAATTCATCGGGTCGCGTCAGAATCTGCTGGAGGGTGATATCCGCGATCGCATCCTTGACCAGCATTTGGCCGGCGGGCGGCTTGCCGTTGCAATCGTCCCATCCTACGGCCTTGCCCTTGTATTCGCGGCGGACGAGTTCGTAGCCCCAATCGCGGAACGCGCCCTCCGTGTACTTCATGATGTTGCCCTTGTGGACGAAGGTCACGCTCTTGCGCTTGTGACTAATCGCGTAATCGAGCGCGGCGCGAATCAGGCGCTCGGAGCCCTCGCGCGAAATGGGTTTGATTCCGATTCCCGAGGTATTGGGGAAGCGAATATTCTTGACGCCCATTTCCTCGAGCAAAAACTTGATGATCTTTTTTGCCTCGGGCGACTCCGCCGGCCATTCGATTCCCGCGTAGATGTCTTCGGTGTTCTCGCGGAAGATTACGACGTCGAGTTTCTCAGGATGCTTGACCGGACTCGGCGTGCCCGTGAAGTAGCGCACCGGGCGCAGGCATACGTAGAGATCGAGCATCTGGCGCAGCGCCACGTTGAGCGAGCGGATGCCGCCGCCGATAGGAGTCGTCAGGGGACCCTTGATGCCGACCAGGAATTCGCGGAACGCCTCGACGGTTTCGTCGGGCAGCCAGGTCTTCCAATTGTTGAACGGCTTCTCGCCCGCGAACACTTCCATCCACGCGATCTGGCGTTTGTTGCCGTAGATTTTCTTCACCGCGTTGTCGAAGACGTACTGCGATGCGCGCCAGATGTCGGGGCCGGTGCCGTCGCCTTCGATAAACGGAATGATCGGACGGTCGGGAACTTTCAGGGTGTGATTGGCGCCAAGAGTAATCTTTTCGCCGTTGCTGGGAACTTTGATGTGCTGATATGCCATCGGTGTTTCGCTTCGCCTCGCTTGTTGATTGATTGAGCGCGAACGCGACCCACATTTTCACATTTCCACGGCGGCGCGTTCGAGCTCTGAATTATCTAATGATGATTACATCAAAGCATTAGCAATGCCAATGCAATGATCGCTCGGCAGTGTATCCAACTGATACACCACCGGCGCTCGCGCTTCATTAACGCGGGCGTGGCGATCGGCAGATCCATCGCGCCGGTGGAGCGTTCCGATGTCTCCAACCGCGCCCTGATCGCGCCGTATGTCGCTATCGAGCATCAGGCGCGGCACTTAGAGCGGCTCCACTTTCGCGGGGCGCCGGTCGCGGAGCCGTTTGGGAAAGCCGGCGGGCAGCCGCGGCGCGCGGGCGAAATATTCTTTCCAGGAACGCGGGCGCGGTGTCAGGATTACGCTATCTCCGTCGCGCTCGATGAGAACCTCATCGGTGGAGAACCTGAACCGCTTTGGAATCCGAACCGCCTGGCTGCGACCGATCTGGAAGACCCTTGCGGTTTCACGTTTTAGCATCGTCTGATATCTACCATAGGAGTTCGACTATCGACGAGGCCGCGAGCGGACAAATCAAGCGGAGCATCCGATGGATTTCACCTACACGCCGGAACAGGAAAACTTTCGCGCCGAATTGCGGCGCTGGCTCGAAAAGAACTCCGCCGAAGCCTTCGGGCGCAAGGGCGAGGGTCTCGGCGGCTCGACCGCCAGCCTGCTCGACGTTCGCGACGACGGGCGATGGAATCAACTGCTCGACTACCATCGCCGGCTCTACCAGGCCGGTTACGTGGCGATGCACTGGCCCAAGCAATGGGGCGGAGGCGGCGCGAGCATGATCGACCAGGCCATCTACCAGGACGAAGTCTTGCGGCTCGCGCTGCCGCTCTACGGCGCCAATCAGCTCGCGATCGATCGAATCGGCCCGACCATCATGCATCTCGGCACCGAGCAGCAGAAAAAGCGTTACCTGCTCAAGATGCTGACCGGCGAGGAAATCTGGTGCCAGGGTTATTCCGAACCCGGCGCGGGCTCCGATCTCGCGGCCTTGCAGACGCGCGCGGTGCTCGACGGCGACACCTTCGTCATCAACGGGCAGAAAGTCTGGACGAGCTTGGCGCATCGCTCGGACTGGCAGGTGCTGCTGGTGCGCACCGACCCGGCGGCGCCCAAGCACAAGGGGATTTCCTACCTGCTGGTCGATATGCATAGCCCCGGAATCACGGTGCGTCCGCTGGTTCAGATCACCGGCGACGCCGGATTCAACGAGGTCTTTTACGACAACGTGCGCGTGCCCAAGGAAAACCTGGTCGGCGAGCTGAACGCGGGATGGCAGGTGTCGATCGCGACACTCATGTACGAACGAGTTTCCGGCGGCACGCGGCATCCGGTGGAACGCACGATCGGCGAACTGCTCGAGCTCGCGAAGAAAGTGGATTTCCAGGGCGGGCCCGCGTGGAAGCATCCCTATGTACGCCAGAAACTCGCGCAGTTCGCGAGCGAGGCGCGATGCCTGCGCTTGTCGCGCTACCGGTCGCTGTCGGCGCAGCTCAAGGGCAAGGTGCCCGGCGTGGAGAGTTCATTCGGCAAACTTTTCGCCACCGAGCTGAACTTGAGAGTCGCGATGTTCGCCGATGAGATGCTTGGTGCGTTCGCCAACGTCGAAGCCGGCAGCCTCGGCGCGGTCGAGGGCGGCCGCTGGATGCATCGGACGCTCGCGGCGCGCGGGCTTACGATCGCGGCGGGCTCGAGCGAGATTCAGCACAACATCATTGGCGAGCGGGTCCTCAAGCTGCCCAAGGGTTAGCCGAACCCGGTCCCGGTCCCGCCCCTGCACCCGAGCAAGGAGAAGCCGCGCGCAACGGGAAGCGCGAAACCTGCATGAGATGTGCAGTTAGACAGCCGGATGGGAACTAAACGCAACCGTACCAAAGATTGTTCGCACGGGCCGCGCGGTGACTGCGGCGAAACCGAAATCGCATATTCGATCGTGGATTCGGCGCTCGGCCGCCTGCTGGTTGCGGGTACGCGGCGCGGGATTTGTTTTGCCGCCATGGGCCAATCAGATCGAAGGCTGGTCGCGGAGCTGCGCGCCGATCATCCGCGCGCGTCGATTCGAATAGCCGACCCGCATCGCTGGCGCGGCGATTCGAGCGTCGGCAAATGGGCGCGTGCCATCGCAGATTACATAGCCGGCCGCTCGGCGATGCCGACGCCGCCGATGGATATACGCGGGACTCCATTTCAATTTTCGGTGTGGGACCAACTCCGCGCGATCCCAGCGGGCCAAACGCGCTCATACACGGAAATCGCGCGACGAATCGGCCGGCCGCGCGCCGTCCGCGCGGTCGGCACCGCCAACGGCGCAAATCCGGTATCGATCGTCATCCCATGTCATCGGGCAATCCGCGCATCGGGGCATCTCGGCGGCTACCGATGGGGCCTGGAACGCAAGCGCAAGTTGCTGGAGATGGAAGCAGGCCGGCAACCTCACCTCTAACCTCTTTCCATGTGGAGGGGATCAATCGCCCAGCGCGAGGCGAGGCTACTATCACGTGCCCTGGATCGGGGAGGCCCAGCGCGAGAAGACAGTTTCGGACATTTTTTCCAGCGAGGGCATGAACTCCGCGGCCTGAGCGATCATTCGGTCGGCCGCGATATTCTCGCGATTTAATTCCTTCGCGAACGCATCAGCCATCGCCGAGACCCCTTCGCGGGTCACCTCGAAATGAAACTGGAAGCCGTACGCCTTGTCGCCGTGGCGAAACGCCTGGCACGGCGTCTTCTCCGACGACGCCAGCGAGACTGCACCCGGCGGCAGATCGAAGATGTCGCCATGCCAATGAAACGGCGTCAGCGTCGCGGGCAAATCGCGCATTAGACGATCCTGTTTAGCCGAATCGTCGAGCCGGATCTGATGCCATCCGATTTCCTTGCCGTTGGGATTGCGATCGACCTTCGCGCCCAACGCGGCCGCAAGAATCTGCGCGCCCAGGCATACGCCGAGCACCGGTAGATTCGATTTCATCGCGTCCTCGATCAGGCGCATCTCGTCGCGCAGCCACGGATGCCGGTCAGTCTGATAGACGCCCATCGGACCGCCCATCACGATCAAGCCGCCGGCGCCCTTAATGCTCGCGGGCACGGGCTGGCCGTCGTAAACGCGCACGTATTGCCAGGCGAGCGCGGCGCCTTCGAGCGCGTCAGCGATAGTGCCGAGATTCTCGACCGGGTGATGCTGCAAAACGTAAATCTTCGCCATCGACCGAAATGCCTCTTCGACGTGATCGAAACAAATCGCTAAAGCATCGTGCCGCGGCGGACGCGGCCGAGATGCGTATAGGCGCGCTGGGTCGCGACGCGGCCGCGCGAAGTGCGCGCCAGGAATCCCTCCTGGAGCAGGTAGGGCTCGTAAACTTCCTCGATGGTGTCGGATTCCTCGCCCACCGCAGCCGCAAGACTTTCGACGCCAACCGGTCCGCCGTCGAACTTGTCGATTATCGCGCCGAGAATCGCGCGGTCCATTTTGTCGAAGCCGGCAGTGTCGATTTCGAGCAGCTCGAGAGCGGCCAGCGCGATTTCGCGCGTCACGACCGGCGCTTCGTTGACCTGCGCGAAGTCGCGCACGCGGCGCAGCAGGCGGTTGGCGATGCGGGGCGTCCCGCGCGAGCGCGAGGCTATTTCAGTCGCTCCTTTCTCGTCGATCGCCACCTTCAGCAAGTCGGCGGAGCGGCGCACTATCTCGCCCAGTTCAGCGTGATCGTAAAAATCGAGATGGAAATGTTGCCCAAATCTGTCTCGTAACGGGGAGCTCAGCAGCCCCGAGCGCGTAGTCGCGCCCACCAGAGTGAACGGATTCACGGACAGTTTCATGGTGCGCGCGCCCATTCCCTCGCCGACCATCATATGAAAGTCGAAATCCTCCATCGCCGAGTACAGCCGCTCCTCGACCGGTTTTTGCAGCCGATGGATTTCATCGATGAAAAGCACGTCGCCCTTTTCGAGATTGTTGAGGATCCCTGCCAGATCCGCCTGGCGTTCGAGCGCGGGCCCCGAGGTGACGCGGAGGTTCACGCCCATCTCGCGCGCGATGATGTGCGCGAGCGAGGTCTTGCCCAGTCCGGGCGGCCCCGACAGCAGAACGTGGTCCATGGCCTCGTCGCGTCCGCGCGCCGCCTTGATCGACATCCCCAGGATTTTTTTGGTGCGCTCCTGTCCGACGAATTCAGAAAGCTGGCGCGGGCGCAGCGCCAGGTCGAGCTTGCGATCCTCGTCGATGGCCGCGCGCGGCGCGGCACGGCCATCGGTTGGAGGAGGCGCGCTCTTTTCCGCGCGGGCCGGTTGCTTACTTTTCGCCAAACAGCACCGCCAGCGATTTGCGAATCAATACTTCCAGATTTTCCGCCGCGCCGGCGTCCGCGGCGACCACAGCCTCAACCGTGCGTTTGGCTTCAACCGGTTTCATGCCCAGGTTCACGAGCGCCGAAACTGCTTCGTCGGCCGGGCCGGCCGGTCTTGCGCTTCCGTCCGGCGCCGCGCGGAAATAGCCGTTGGGCGCGGCGGTTGACGATGCCGCCATCTTCAAGTCGGCGATTTTGTCGCGCAGTTCGCGCACGACCCGCTCCGCGACCTTGGGACCGACCCCCGGCACCGCGTCGATTCTGTCGACGTCGCCTCTGCCGATTGCCGCCGCCAGTTCCTCGGGCGCAAGCACCGACAGGATCGCGAGCGCGAGTTTCGGGCCGACATGCTGCACGCTCATCAGCAGGTCGAAGGCGCGTTTCTCGGTGGCGCTGGAAAATCCGTAAAGCGTGAGCGCATCCTCACGCACCACCTGGCGTATTTCGAGCGCGACGCGGTCGCCGAGTTGCGGCAATCGATAGTAGGTGCTCAGCGGAATCAGCACTTCGTAGCCGACGCCGCCGGTCTCGACTACGATCCGGCCCGCATCGCGAACCGCCAGCGCGCCCGTCAGCGACGCGATCATTGCGGCACCATCCGGGGCTTGCTTCGGCGCGACGCGCGCGGGCGAATGCGCTCGATCGCCTCGACCAGGTTGGGGATGCGTCCGCGGCCAAGATGGCAAAGCGCCAGCGCGAGCGCGTCGGCGGCGTCGTCGGCGAGATTGATCGCCGGGTCGAGTTTCAGCGTCTTGCGCACCATGTATTTTACCTGCGCCTTGTCGGCGTGTCCGTGACCGGCGACGCAGAGCTTAACTTCGTTGGGCGGATATTCGAACATCGCGAGGCCGCGCTCCGCCGCCGCGAGCATCGCCATTGCGCGCGCCTCGCCCAGGCGAAACGCGCTCTGCACATTGGCGGCTACGAAATGACGCTCGAGGCTGAGCGCTTCGGGAGAGAACTCGTCGATGATGGCCAGAAGATTTTCGTGGATGCGGCGCAAGCGCCCAGGTCCCGGCGCAAGCGACGCGCATCGGATCGTACCGGCGGTCACGTAGCGTCCGCCGGGACCTTCGACGACGCCGTAACCGCAGACCGCACTCCCGGGATCCACCCCGAGTATCCGCATACCCCACCTCCGCAGCAGAACCCGCGCGCCGCTAGGCCGCCGAGAACTGCGCCATCTCTTCGTCGCTGATGTCGAAGTTTGCGGCGACATTCTGCACGTCGTCATGATCCTCCAATTCTTCCATCAGCTTGAGCACCTGCTCGGCCGCGTGGCCGGAAACCGCGACCGTATTTTCGGGAATCCGCGTTTGTTCCGAATGCGCGATCGCAAGGCCGGCTTTTTCCAGCGCGTCGCGCACGGCGTTCAGCCTGTCGGGCGAAGTCAGGACCTGGAAGGTATCGCCGTCACTGGTCACGTCGTCGGCGCCCGCGTCGAGCGCGAGTTCGAGCAGCTTGTCCTCGTCGATGGCGGATTTTTCGATTCCGATCACGCCGTGCTTTTTGAACATCCAGCCGACGCATCCCGCTTCGCCCAGGTTCCCGCCGCGCCGGGAAAAGATGAAGCGCAACTCCGCGACGGTGCGATTGCGATTGTCCGAGAGCACGTCAACCATTATCGCGACGCCGCCGGGCCCGTAGCCCTCGTAAGTGATTTCCTCGAGCGACGCGCCCCCTATTTCGCCGGTGCCCTTCTTGATCGCGCGATCGATGTTGTCGTTGGGCATCGATTGCTTCTTGGCCACCGTCACGGCGGTGCGCAAGCGCGGGTTGGAATTGAGGTCGCCGCCGCCCAGTCGCGCCGCGATCGTGATTTCCTTGATCAGCTTGGTGAAGGCGCGACCGCGCTTGGAGTCGGTAATCGCCTTCTTATGCTTGATCGAACTCCATTTCGAATGACCCGACATGACAAGTACCTTCCGCGGGGCCGCGTTGGCGGGCGGGTCCCGACGAGGCCGAGATTATCATAAAGATTCGTCCAAGGGGGAATGGCGCGGAGGCGATAGCGTCGCGACCGGCGAGTGTGGAAAGCTTGGACGCACCGCCGCCCGCTTTTGTTATCATGCTGGGGCGAGCGAGCCGATGAATGGGGCAATATTTGGGGTGAGAGTTTCGATTTTGGGCGTGATTGCGGCGCTGTTTGCCGCTGGATGCTTCTATCCGCCGGTTACACAGCCACCGCCGGACGAACAGCAGGAAGTGGTGATTCCGCTGCCGTACGATCTCGCGTGGGATGCGGTGAACGGGGTCGTCACCGAAAACTCGTTCCACGTGCAGGCGCAGGACATGACCAACGGGATTATCGAGGCGGTCGGTCCGCGCTTCACGCTGCACGATGCCGATTGCGGAAAGATAAAGAGTATCGCCGGTACTTACACGGCCGAGCCGGAGGCGAACTCGTCGTCGGTGTACAATTTCCTGGTGCGGCCACGGGGTCCCGAGGCGAGCATCGTCAAGGTGCGCGCCACGTTCAACTCGTCGGTCAACGTCCCGTTGCATCAGTCCACCGACGTGGACTGCGTGTCGCATGGGGTGCAGGAATCGGATCTGCTTCGCGAGGTATTGGTCCAGGCGAAGAAGACCCATCGCCCGGTGTTCGCCAATTCGCCGCGAGCGGCTCCGTCTCCGTCGTCAGCCAGCGTCAGATCGTCAGCGCCGGCGACGGTGCGGAGCCAACCCAAGCCCGCGTCCTCGCTCGATAAGGCTAACGCGCAACCCGGCCTGCCGCCGTCGATGCAGGGGTTTTCGCTCAACGGGCATTCCAATATGCCCAATCTGCCCGCGCCCCCACCGAATTGAGTTCAAGTCCGCGCGGGCTTGACATTTTTTTCGTCCCGGATGAAACCGGGCCATAACCGCCGCACGGTCGGGTTGCGGCTTTTGGTTCGCGGAGGAATGCAATGAAAGGTCGCGTCGCGTTCATCCCCTCGGCACACAAAATTGAATTCCACGAATACGAAGTTCCGGCGCCCCCCGCAGGCGGGCTGCTGGCCGCAGTCACGCAGACCAACGTATGCGGTTCCGAGGTGCATATGTGGAAAGGCGAGTTCGGCCGGCGCGGCGTGATGCCCGGGCACGAGATGAGCGGGCGCATCGAGGCGCTCGGCGCGGGCCTGCGCACGGATTGGGCGGGAGCGCCGGTCAAGGAAGGCGATCGAATCGCGCCGGTGTACTACACGGTGTGCAATCGATGCGCCAACTGCGTAAGCGGGAATCATGCGGCGTGCACCGCCAAAACTCTCGGCGCGCGGCATCCCGACGAACCGCCGCATTTCACCTGCACCTTCGCCACGCACTACATCGTAAAGCCCGATCAGCATTTTTATCGCGTGCCTGACAACGTGCCCGACCTGGTCGCTTCCTCGGCGAATTGTGCGATGTCGCAAGTTTTTTGGAGTCTCGATCGAGCGCGGCTTAATTACGGCGAGACGATTGTGGTGCTCGGCGCGGGCGGACTGGGGCTGCATGCGATGGCGATTGCGAAGGCGCGTGGCGCGCGCGTGATCGCGATCGATGGGGTGGATATCCGGCTGCGCGAGGCGCGACGCTTCGGCGCGGACGAGACTGTCGATATGCGCGAGTACGCCGACGCCGAGGCACGCGACAGGCGGGTGCGCGAGCTATGTGGCGCAGCGCCCGACGTGGTGCTGGAGGTGGCCGGAGTTGCCGAGGCGTTCAGCGAAGCGCTCCGGATGGTTCGCATCGGCGGACGCGTGATCGAAGTCGGGAACATCTCGATGGGATTGACGGTCCAGCTGCCGCCGGCGGTAATCACATTCAAGTCGCTGGAAATTTTCGGCGTGGCGACCTATCCGCCGCATTATCTGAAGAAGTCGCTCGATTTTCTGGCGGCGAATATCGAGCGCATCCCGTATCGCGAAATGTGCGACGCGACGTTTCCGCTGTCGCGCGCGGCGGAGGCGCTGGACAAAAGCGAGCGCCGCGAAGTGACCCGCGCCGGATTAATCCCCGGGCAAGTCTAGCGCTGGTAGCGTCAGGCGAGGTTTGGGATGAGCGTATGCGCCTTGTATATCAAACCTCTATAATTGCGCGGTTTACTATTGTGCTTCGGATGTTCCCGTGCTAAACACTTTGTCACTTTTGCGTGGACAAAGCTGAGTTGAGCCACTAAGCGCCCCGGACACTATTGAGAGGATTTACAAATGGCAGAGGCCACTTACCGTCAACTATCAATGTTCAACAATGTCAGATCCCTCGGAAAGTGCTCGTTCAGCTTGCTGGCGGCGCCGCTGATCTTGATACTTGCTTGCGCCTTCTTCCTGGGAGGTTGCTCGACACAATGTCTTTTAACGAATCCTTTTCAGTCGTATCCCACTCGGCCAGACCGAACAAAATATTCTTCAGACTATCCGAGCGCGGTGAAATACGCGCAAGACACGCAAGATGACTATAGGAACTTTCTGATCTGTAAGGCGGATAGGTACCGACTGCTCGGCAGCACGATCATAGCTGCTGGCGGTGCGGCGCTAGCATTGGGAAGCGAAGGGTTGAGCAGTGCTTCAGTTACAGGTCTGACCGTAGGCGGCGGTACTTTGCTTGGATTGGGGCTATGGAACAACGTTACGGCGCAAAATGACGCATACTCTCAGGGCATCGAGGATATACAGTGTGTGCTCGACAAGGAGGCGCCATTGAGCCGGGTTACTACAGCGGCTTTGGACGAGAAGATTACTCCCTTGCGTAGTGACCTACCGAATATCACGGACGAAGATATCGCGAATTTGAAAAGTAGCTGTGTTGACCTCGACGACGCCGCCAAAGCCGTCAAAGCCGGCGACGGCTCCGCCGCTCAAAAGGTCACGGTCCTCAACGCTGGTCGACCTGAGGACGCCGCCGCCGCGGCAACTCAAGGGCAGCAGGTGGCGGACGACGCTAGCCAGACTAAGAAAGATGCAAACACCGCAATCGCCGCGGCTAATGGGATAAAGGCAAGCCTCGAAAGTAGCGGATCAGATATAGTCTCGGCTGTATCGGAAATAGATGCAAAGGCATTTACTGTTGCATATAAGGGAGAACCATCATTAACCAGCCTCAAAGGAAATGGTATCCAGTCTTATATAACTCCGATTCAAACCTCCGCTTCTTCTTCCCCATCCGCCGCGCCCTCGCCGGGTGCCCTTGGGGTGCCTTCGCCCTGTGTAGTCAAAGCCAAAGCTCTCGCGACAAAAGTTCTACCTGTGAAGAATGAAACTCAAGCCCTAAGCGGCTTAATCGCGGGAGTAGAGATACCCTCGGGGGACTTGAGTTCTTGCTATTCGAACCTCAGCAGCTCGGGGGCGGGACAGGGTCCCTTGCAGGTCTCACAATCGAATCTCTACATGGGTAAAGGCGACACTACGACTCTAGTCGTACAGGGCGGACAAACGCCATACACGATCACGAAAGATACTGGGATTGACGTAACGCAGTCTCAAGGCAATGGATACCTTACGCTACAAGTGACTTCGGATGATGGCAAAGACCACACAATAACGGTTGCCGACAAATCGTCATCGACGCAAAAGATCACTATCAAGGCCAAGTGATTCACAGTTCAATCATCGGGATCAATCCTTCGATTGGTTGCCGATTGGTAGGAGGTGCCCGTGCGCTTGATGCTAATTCCTTTCTATTTGTTTGTCCTCTTCGCGATGATCGCTTCGCCGGCGGCAGCCCAGGAATCAACGGCTCATGAGACGCCGGGGAGTAAACCAACTGAAGCGGCAGAAAGGTTTCGCGGGTTAACCGCCGCCAACATCGAGAATTTGGACAACGAACTACGTGCTGGTATCTCGAACCCTCTTACCGTGAACGTGCACGAGCTTCGAACGAATAAGGTACCCCAGATTGGGGCCTTCCAGAGTTGGCTAAGACTCGCCCAATCGTCCAGTGCGCTATCTATCGATCGGAGCTTTTCGATTACGATTGCTGGACCTGCGGCGAATCCAACAAACTATATAGTTGGCGGATTGCCATTCGATGGCATACCAGCAATCGGGGCGCTTCAGGTCCTCGGCGATACGCATTGTACGGGATCGATTATCGCGCCTCACACTATCTTAACGGCTGCCCATTGTGTTTATGGTTACGATCCGACGGCGATGGATATCGAGTTTGCCATTGGTCCCGACGCAAGAATGCCGACAAAACGATACAAAGTGACCGGGGGGGTGTATAACGAGCACTACGACCACGGACCGGGACCATCACACTTAGGGATCAATGACGTTGGCCTCTTCTACACAGACCAAGGCATGGCAGAGACACCGATTCCCATTCCCTCGAACGATATTGGTGTGGCTATTCAGAATAACGCTCTGATCTTTGTCGGGTATGGCTTCACGTTGCCGAATATGAATGACACTCTCGGGAGGAAAGGCAGGGTTGGCATGACAATAGACCCTCCCCCTGACGGGCTGCAACAGACGACTTTCACATTTAGCCACGATGGGGAGAACATCTGCAACGGCGACTCAGGTGGTCCTGCACTTCTCTACTCAAATCAGGGGAATTCTTTCCAGGTTGCTGGTATTTCGTCTTGGGGTGACGGTGCTTGTGATCGATACGGCGTCGATATGCGAGCCGATTATTACACGCAGTGGATTACGCAGCGCGAGAGATAGGGCTTTTCGCGAAGGACGAAGAGAAACGCGAAGCGGTTTTTTCGGGTCGCCACCACCTTCGGTCGTGGATGCTCTTAAGTCAGTGAATCGTGGCTTCAAAATGCAGTTCACGACAACAGCGCAGCATCCGTAGGACCGGGAGTCAAGTTGTTCGATTTTCCGAATTGGGGTAGAGAGAGAAAATCTCTTTCACAAAGTGAAGTGCATTGATATAAGGGCTACGGAGTTTGGGGGCGGTGACGAAACGGAAATGGGCAGTGCATACGGCGGCAAGGTTGACCCCGCGGCCCTCCAGGCGTCTCTGCCGGCGCGTCTTCCTGGGAACAGGCGCCAGATCACGGTTTTCCATAGACCGAGCGGACGTTCCGTCATTTGCCTCGTAAATGACATCGGGCCGTGGAACGTTACAGATGACTACTGGACGAATGGTCGACGTCCTCTCTCGGAAATCCAATACCAGCACCACGCAGAAGCAGAAAACGGCCGAGTGCCATCCAATGACGCTGGCATTGATCTATCCCCGGCAGTCTTCGATTTTTTTGGGGTCATTGGCCCAGTGAACTCTCGCTCAATGCAAGTAGACTGGGAATTCGTTTAGGGAGCGGGGGATAGGCATCGGCGGGAGCTATCTCGATATCCGAGGTGCCGGGGATTTTCCAACACAGGTGCAGGTGCGAGAGGTCGGCGCGATTTCGCGCGCCGACCTCGATCTCATGCGGCCCCAGACTATCTGAGAACTTCGCCTTCAGTTCATTTTGAAACCGAAGACGGATAATTCTCCCGGCGGTCAGGGCGCAAACCAGATCACATTTCCGCTTGAATCTTTCACCACTGCGCCGCCGCCCTCGGTGCTCGAGTAGCCCGCATCGAAGCGATCTTGTCCGGTTGCGTCGAGCGCGAGCATCCCGTTGGAGGAACCGTCGCCCAGTCCGCCCAACTCGAGTTGCGGCTTGCCGGTCGCATCGTAAGTAACCGTCCCAGCCGCGGTTCCATCAGGCGCTACGCCCGCCACATAGCGCGTCACGTTGTTCGAATCGCCGGCAAAGAAACCCGAACCGTTGGCGGCATTTCCAAAACCGGCACGTGAGTACCCATTGCTATCAACTGCATACGAGCCGGAGCTGGTGCCGTCCGCACTGACGCCGCTTACGAGCGCCGGGTTTCCGCTGCCATTACTAGCAGTCAGCCCCGCGCCTTGACTGTTGATTCCGACGGCGGCGCGGATCACGCCGTTGCCGGGCAGGATGGAATTCCCGTCGTACAGCGCCAGACCGGCGCTCTCCGTGCCTCCACTCTGACTGGTACCCAGCGCGAGCAACCACTTGCCGGTCTTATCGATGAACACCAACCCGGCGCCGTTGCTGCTGGTGCCGAGCACAGCCGCAACCTGACCCTTTGCGTTTACCAGGTCGATCTGCTGTGCGACGATAGTTCCGGCGTCGAGCGACACCATTTTCTTCATCGTGTTCGCCAGCAACTGCGGCGTCGAGGTCATCGCGGCCATGGCAAGCACCGTGACCGCGACGATCACCTTCATCGCCCGATTAGCTTTCTCAAGCCGCGCGACGCGCTCGTCCAAGGCACAGATCTGACTGTCCATTGAAGTCCCCTCCGCTGTTTACCGGGCTGCTGCGAAACGACCGCGCCCGGAATGTTCAGAAACCAAGTCCCGCTCAAAGCCTGCCAGAGACTAGTCCCGTCCGATGTCAATTTCCAAGACGGCGGATTGGGTGTCATGGGGGCGGTTTGAGCGTCAACGGCACAAAATGCGGTGTCGCTATCGGGGGGCGGGGAGGTCGGGAATCAGGGCTTCGGCGGGGATGATATCATGCAAGTTGGTGCCGGGAATTTCCCAATACAGGTGCAGGTAGGAGCCGCCGGCGACATTTCGCTCGCCCACCTCAATCCGATGCCGCCCCTCGGTAAGGTAGATACGGCCGACGTCGTGACCCTTGCTTACCAGGCCCGGATCGTGAATCACCGGCGTGTCATCCACCGTGACCCATCCCGAATCGTCAACCTCGATCGTAAACTCGTAGATGCCGCTCTGTGGCGCGACCAGCTCGCCGCGCCAGATGTCGCACGACGGAAACGGCATCGCGCCCATCTCGGTGATGTTGTTGAAGTCGAGCTGCCGATCGACGCGCACCATATGCGGTGGGGTCTCGGCGCAATTCTCGCCGACGTAGTACCTGCCCAGCAATCCGTGCTGACCCCTAGTCACGAACGACTGCATGATTCGCTGATTCATCGAGAGCAGGAACGCCGCCGCGATCCCCATCGTCACGGCGATTTGCGTCAGGCGGCGCCGCGCGCCAATTTGCCATAGCCCGAGCGACTCCGACAGATCGAACGAGCCGAAGATCCAAAAGATCGCGAGCGGCCAGAGCTGAAACGGGCCGGGCAGTCCGGCGAGTTTGCCGAGGTTGAAGGCGACGGAGTCGCGGACGATCATGCCGCCGCCGAAGAATGCGTCGCGGTTGGTGGCGAAGTCGCCGCGCATGAATTGCTGAAGGGCGAAGTCGCGCACCGGGTTGTCATATTCGTAGGGGAAATGCGGATTGGTCGCCGTCGCCATCAGCATGATGGTGGCCGACAGCGCGCCCATCGCGCCCAGAATGTAGTCGCAGGCGGCGGGAAGAAAAGCGAGCGCGAGGACCATGAACGGAACCGAGGCGACAATCTGCCGCGGACCGGTCGCGGTGCCGCCGCCCCACGATACGATCGATTCGCCGTACGAGGCGTTGAACAGGAACAGCACGACGAACGAATAAACCGTGACGATGAATTCGGCGCGGAATCGCTTGAGCCGCGCGAAATAACCCACGCCGACGATCGACAGCAACAGAACAGGGTTGCAGAAGAACAATCCGCGCTGCGGATCGAGCAGGATGTTCCAGAGAATTCGGGCCTTCGGATAGGTGAGACCGACGAATCCGACCGCTTGCTCGGGGAATTGATGATTCTCGGCGGGCGAGGGCTTGAACGCCTGGTAACTGAAGAAGAGCGGATTTCCAAACGCGCCCCAGTTGAAAGCGAGCATGATCGCGACGGTGATCGCGGCGCCGGCGGAGAACGCCGCCAACTGCGTCCATCGTGGCAGTTTGAATAGAGCGTAGATTCCGATCGCGGCGGTGACCAGGAAGACCGGGTAATCGTTGAGCACCGCCCATCCCGCCAGAAAGCCCGCGGCGAACGCGCGCGTCGAGGATGGGAGAATCTCGAACGTCGCCAGCAGGTAGAACGCGGTGAAAACGCATACCGCGGCGACGGGCTCGCCGGTGAGTTCCGTCGCGTACGGAAACGCGATCGTCGCAAGGGCAAGAATCAGCGCGACGCCGGCCGCGCGGCCCTCCGGTGCGCCGAGAAATCGCGCGAAGCGAAACATGACGACGCACAGCGCCGAGATCAGCAGGCCGGTGGTGAACACTGTCGTCAGGTAAGTGACAAAGGCCCAGTAAATCGGCTCGTGAGCCGCGCTCAGAGGCAGCAGCGCGAAGCGGAAAATCAGCCAGGGGATCAACGCCGTGTAGGACGTGCCGGGCGCCTTAACGGAATAAATGCGGCCGTGGAAGGTGACGATGTCGGCGGTGTTGTAGCCGCAAAAGTCGTTGATCCAGAGCACCCCTTTTTCGACCATCGAGCGCAACAGGTCGAAGCGGCACGCGATGCTCTGGTCCGCGCCCTGATAAAAGTAGGCGTAGGTTATAAACGGGATCAGGAAGACCGCAGTCTCGATTTGGCGGCTGCGATCCTCCGGGGCGATCGCGCCAGCAGAGTTTGCGGCGGCCGAGTTCATCGCTTGCCCGGGCGCCCGGACATCGCGGCGCGAAGCGTGCTGAAGATGCGAAAGTCGTCGTCGCCGAATATACGCCAACCCGCCCATGCCATCGCCGCCAGCGCCACATACGTGAGCGCCAGCGAGATCGGCGAGCCGATTGGCACCGGCGCCGCCTGTTTCCGAATCACATTCAAGTCGTAAGTAGGGGTCGCGCTGGGGGGCGGCCCGTCAATCCGGACCATCGACGCATTTCGGAAGAATGCCTTGCCGGTGTTGAGGCTGCCGAATCCGCCGATTCGCAGCGCTACGTCGATGTCCGCGCCGTGGGCCCCGACTTTGAGGTAGAGCGTCACGCGCTGCCAGTCGGTGGTGCCGTGGATGTCGGCGGACATGATGCCGTCTTCCATGACTGAAATCGTCGCGCCGCTTTCCTTGGCGCCGACGTTTTCGGTGCGGAGATCGACGCTGATTTGATACCATCCCGCCGGCACGGTCAGCGGTTGCATCCATCGCCCGTCGTTGGGCTTGAGATTATCGACCTCGAGCTCGCTGGGCTTGTCGGTGTACGAATGCCAATGCGCCTGGAACGACTCGGGGTTGTTAATCCAGGCCTCGGTACGCCACAAATCGGGCTGATCCTCGGAACCCTTGGCGAAGTCGCCGTTGAGCAGCCGGTTTTTCTGATCGGCGGCGAAGGCGGCGCGAAGCGGTGCGAATAGGGCGGCGGCAAGCGTCGCGCACAGAAAAACTGCGCAGAGCAAAATCGCGCGGCGGGATTGATACCGAATAAGGCGAGCTGTGCGAAACTCTATTCCCTCGCCCTGCCACTGTGCCGCCGTCGGAGCGCCCACTGCGCCGCCGCCGGGGCGCCCATTGCGCCGCCGTCGCGACGGCCGGCGAACGTACAGACTAACGCCCAGATGAGCACAAGCGTCCAAAGAGCCTGCGATGCCGTCGCAACGGCTCATATCCAACTGCGCAGCCCCCCGGCTTGCAGCCACATGCGCGTGTAGTATCCGTCGCGGCTGAGCGGCATGCCGACCCAAATCGGAAAGTAGTACACGAACAGAACCAGCGCGGCGACCACAAACACGCCGGCAACGTATCGGCCGGCGTACGAAGTCTTCAGCAGTACCACGCCATACGCGCCGATTACCACGATGAACGCGATCCAGGCCCACGTCGCAGGCATCCCGAGGAAAAACACCGGCGTCATCGTCAGCAGCAGCGCGAGATGCTCCCACGGCTCGGCGCGCTCCTTGAAACATTCGGCGAGCAGGATCGCCAGCGCGAGGTATCCGAAGTAAATCGAGGCCATGTAGTGGTAGAGGAAGAGCGTGCGGCCGATCCAGGCCCAGATCAAGAGATAGCTGATATAGCCGATGACGAGAAACGAGCGGGTCAGGCTCGGGCGCTCGATCGCATTGACCGCGGTGATCGTGATCGCCGTCAGCGCGCCCCACCATAGCAGCGGATTTCCTCCACCCCAGATGGTTTGCACGTCACCGGTCTTGGGGAAGTTCTGCCAGTACGCGATCGGACGCAGCATCAGCGGCCAGCTCCACCACGGCGACGCGTACGGATGCGTGGCGGACGCGACGCTGCTCTCGTACCAGACGACGTCGTGGTAGTACTTGAACAGATCCTCGATTCCGCCCCACCAGCCGAGCCAGTAATGCGGGAAGAACACCGCCAGGTAGGTGATCGCGGCGACCGATCCAACCAGCGCGACTGCGCCAACGCTCAACGGTTCGAGCAGGTTCGCCAGCGATGGCAGTCTCCGCGCCGGCGCCGCCGCCGGTGACGAGCGGCTGCGCCAGAAAAGTTCTGCAACGCGGATTGCCAGCACCGCGAAAATGATCAGCGCAATGTACGCGAATGTTTCGCCGATTAGGAAGAGCACCAATCCCAGGATGACACAGGTCAGAGAAAGGAAGATCGCCGAGGTCCAATCGAAGAGATTGATTCCAGTCGGGGCCGGCGTCGGCGGCGGGTTTTTTTTCGCCTTTGACCCTGCCGGCGCGGCCGGCGCGGCGGGTGTCCCCGGCACGGCCTTGGGCCTGTCCTTCCCGAGCACCGCGGCGGATGCCGCCGGCACGGCCTTGGGACGGTCCTTCGCCAGCACATAGAGAATGAATCCCATCACCAGCAAGAAGGTTATCGCCGGGATGTAGAATTTGCTGGCCAGGCACAGACCCAGCGCCAGACCAATCCACGGCAGGATGCGCCGGCGCGCGCCCGCATCGGGCGTTTGCGCGAATCTGAAAAAGAGCAAGTACGCGACTGCCGCGCAGGTGAGATAGACGATGTCGATGACGGCGAAGCGCGAATCGACCAGATACATCCCGTCGCAAAGGATGATCGCGCCCGCGATCGCACCGACCAGCCGCGAGCCCGATATCCGGCGCCCGAGCAGGTAGGTGATTCCCACGATTGCGGTGCCAAGCGTCGCGTTGCCGACCCGCCAACTCCACGGATGATCGCCAAAAATCAGGATGCCGGCGGCGATCACGAGCTTGGCCAGCGGCGGATGAGGATCGAGGAAGGACTCGCCGTGCAAATAATGGCGTCCCTGCGCGACGAAATGGACCTCATCGAAAACGATCTCGGCGGGATGCCCAAGGTGCCAGAACCGTGTGATTGTGGCGACGATCAACAGAGCCGAGATGATGATCGTATCGGTGGCGATCCACGCGGGCGCGGCCGCCGGTTCTTCAACGTAATCCTCAACCTCCCGGGGCATGGTGAATCTCCCGAAGAACGCACCGACGGCGGTGGTCGCGGCGCTTGCGCCCTCCAGCCGCGTTACGCCGTAGTAAACGGCCAGCGCAAGCGCGACCACATTGAGCGCCGCGGTCGCCATCGCGATCCCATCGCGCCCATCCAGGAACACCACGGTGTTGAGCGTGTGCAGGACGTAGGCCAGATTGATAAAGCCGGTGATCGAGAAAACCACGAACACCGCAAGCATCTCGGGCGCTTCCAGAGCCAACGGCACCGCCAGCACGATCGCGGGGTAAAGGTACCGCTCGTGCATCCTGGGCGCAACCATGAAGAATCCAAAAATCGCGATGAACGAGGCGAACAGGAGGCGCGTGGGCGTGCGGCCGCGCCACAAGATCCACCCAACGTATCCGTAAAGCGGTATCAGCAGGCTCATCCCGAGCGCAAAGTACGATACTCCCGCAAAAGTGTCCGAGTCGGACCGGCGAAGCCCGCCGATCAGCGCCATCAGGTTGAATGCGTTGACCGAAGTCTCGTGGTAGTACCCCGCAGTGGAAGTATAGAGCTTGATAATCCAGTTCCACTCATGGCCGACCTGGAACGGCGCGATGCCGATGATCGCGACCGCAATCATGGCGAGTCCCGACCTGATCCACGTCGCGAAGTCGGCCTCGAGCATCGTCCACACGCCGAGCACCGGGAGCATCATCATTCCCTGCGGCTTGACCAGCACCGCGATCGCAGCGAGTCCCCATGCAATTTCGTAACGCCGGCTGAGAATCGCCGCGATGCTGAGCAGCGTGATGAAGGTCAGCACCGAATCGCTTTGACCCCAAACGACAGTATCGAACAACAGCGGCGGATTCAGCGCGACCATCAGCATCGCGACAAAGGCCATCGCGGGCCGGCTGCCACGGCGCACGAACGCGTACATCAGAAGCGCGAGAACGAAGTCGGCGAGGATCGCGGGACTCTCGATTATGATTCGGAAAAAATCTCCCGAAGCGCCCACCGCACGCCCGACGAGACCCGCGACCCACAGCGCGTACAGATAGCCGGGCGGATAATCGAGGAAATATCCCTCCTGATAGGTATGCGCGGGACCCAGCGTCGCGATTTGGGACGCCCACGCCTGGTAACTGCCGACGTCGGGGCCGAAGCCGGGAAAGAACCGCATCACCGCGAGCTTCACAACGGCCAAAACGGCGAGCACGACCAGCGCGACTGTCAGCCCCGAGGCGCGATCGGCGATGAGGGGGCGGAGATAGTCGATGAGCGCGTAGGCGACCAGCGCGATCAGAATCGCGCCGGCAATGAATCCGGGCAATTTCCCGCTGGGGGCTTGGGGAGCCGATGCGGCCGCGATCGAAAATACCGACAATGCGGCAGCGCCCCACCGGATCAATGGCGCCCCCGCAATCCACCGCCGAGGCCTGTCGCCCGCAACCTTCAACGCTCGATCTTCCTGCTGTTGCCCATATCGCGCGCCGCTAAGATAGCGGTTATTGAGGCCGCGATGAACAGCCGCGACGACCGGCCAGGCCGGGCATCGGGAAGCCGGCGCGCCCGCAACTTGGCTGGCGACGCCGTTGCGGCGCGGTCTATGATGCGAGATTGCACCGAAGGAGAACGCATCGATGCGACTGATTCATACCGTCTATGAGCCCGCCGGCGAAGGACCTCATCCGACGCTAATCGCGATGCACGGGTTCGGCGCCAACGCGCTCGATCTCCTGGGACTGGCGCCCTATATTGCCGACGGCCGCTTCATGGTGATTTGTCCGCAGGGTCCGATGGAAGTGCCGATCGGTCCCACCCGCGGCTACGCATGGTTTCCGATCAGGATGGGCGCTTCACCCGATCGCGGCGCGATCGACGACGCGAACAAACTGGTGACCGGGTTTCTCAACGCCGCGCTGCAAAAGTATCCGGTCGATCGAAAAAAACTGGTGGTGCTGGGGTTCAGCCAGGGCGGCATGCTCGCGTATCGGCTCGCGCTCAGAAATCCCTCGAAGTTCGCGGCGCTGGTGGCGCTCTCCACCTACTTTCCGCCCGAATTGAAGGATGAGGTCAGCGATCCCGCCGCTCTGGAAGCGCTGCCGACGCTGGTTCAGCATGGCCGCGCTGACGAGATGATCGAGATCACGCGCGGGCGGGCGTCGGCGCAGTCGCTGCGCGCCCTGAAGGTTCCGCTGACTTATCGCGAATACGATTGCGGTCACGAGATAACGGCCGAGGGCCTGAACGATCTGTCAAACTTTTTGACCTCGAAGGTGCTCGAACCGATCGTCCAGGCGTAGCGCCATGAGCGACGACACCAGTTCAACGCAAGCGTTTGCGAAACTGCTCGCGGTTGTTACCGAACTGCGCGCTCGATGCCCGTGGGATCGCGAACAGAAGCTCGCCGACACACCGCGCCATCTGATCGAGGAAGCCTACGAGGTGGCCGACGCGATCGCGCGCGGCAACTTTCCCGACGTGGCGGAGGAACTCGGCGACCTCACGGTGCAAAGCCTGTTCGCCGGCTTGATTCTTGCCGAACAGTCACATTTGGACATCGCCACCGGCCTGCAAAACGCCGCCGAAAAACTCATCCGGCGGCATCCGCACATCTACGGCGACACACGCGCCGATACAATCGAGCAAGTGCTTGAAAATTGGGATCAGATCAAACAGCGGGAACGCGAGAGCAAGCACCCGCACGGCGCAAAGAGTCTCGCGCACGTCGGGCGCGGGCTGCCGGCAACGATGCGCGCAGAGAAACTCGGCGAGAAGGCGCGCAGCGCAGGCATGGATTGGGGCAATCTTGGCGAGGTGCTGGCAAAGGCTCGCGAAGAAATCGAGGAGATCGAGCATGCGCTCGATCGCGGCGACACCGCCGGCGCCGCCGAGGAGATCGGCGATCTGATGCTCGCGGTCGCCAACGCGCCCCGCTTCATCGGGATGGACGCCGAACAGACGCTGCGCGCCGCCTGCGACAAGTTCGTCGCGCGATTCGACGAAGTCGCGGCAATCGCCGCGTCGCGCGGACTCGATCTCAAGGCGATGACGCCGTCCGAAATCGACGGCTTGTGGAACGAGGCGAAAGCCACGACGCGCGCCACCGGCCGGCACTGAAGCAATCAAACAATCAATTGAACCGGTGTATTGCTCCGGCGCTCGCGCACTGTTAAAAATGACTGGTTATGCCTCATATTCCAGTTCATCCATCGGCCGAGAAGCGACATCGCCAAAGTCTCAAGCGCGCCGAGCGCAACCGCGTCGTCAGGACACGTGCCCGCACGTTGGCCAAGACGGCGGCGGAAACTATCGCGTCGGGCAGCGACGAAGCCACCGCGCGTGAAGCGCTCAAGCAGGCCACCAAGGTTCTGTACAGGGCGATCAGCAGCGGCACGATGCATCGCAACACGGTCCGCCGCAAGGTGGCACGGCTGTCCGCCAGCCTGCATCGCAAGTTCGGCAAGAAAGCGTAAGCGGCCCGCGCGGGGCAACGGTTTCTAGTCGGGCGTGCTCATCAGATCGAGGATCAATCCGGCCAGCGCTTCCTGGCGTTCCTTGATCGTACCGTTCTTGAATCCCGCATCCATCGCGCAGGCGCGCCAGTAAGCGCGTTCGAGGCGCTCCAGCCCGAAGCGCCGCGCCCCTTCGATCGCGCGGGTCGCCAGGCCGCTTTGCGGCGCCAACCCCAGCGCCGCGGCGACATCGCCGGGGCTCCTTCGCGCGGCGATCATCGAGGCCGCGATCATCATCCGGCGCATCGTCGGTATGATCTCGACCGCGAGGATTTCGAAGACGTCGCGCCCAAGCGCGGTTGCGCGGGCCAACTGCGCCAGCGCCGCCGAGCCCCGGCCACGCGCGAGACTCTCGGCGAGTTCGAATGCTTCGGGCATCCGCCTTGCGCCCTCGTCCAAATCGCCCGGCTGCACCGCCGCGCCGGGCTCGATGAAGATTGTGACCTTGTCAAGCGCGCTGGCGATGGCGCCCAAATCTCCGCCGTGACGTGAAATAATCAGGTCGATTGCGGCAGGCGACAGTTTTAATCCAAGCGACTGCGCGAATGCGTTCACGTACTGCTCGATCTGATTGTCGAACGGGCGCATGCAATTTACGAGTAACGCGGACTTTTCCGCGGCGCGGCGGATCTTCGCGGGCGCGTTGTCTTTTTCGTAGAGCAGAACCAGGTTGCCGGGGCCGCGCGCGGTCTCGATTGCCGCCGCCAGCGCCGCCTCCGAGCCGCCGCTCCCGGACCCGCGCGCGTCGCCGGCTTCAGCGTCCGCGCCGCCTGTCTCCGCCCGCTCCCGGCGCGAGCGCAAGATTCGGCATGCGATCGCCCGCTTGGGTGCGAACAAATCGGGCGCGCGAAGCTCGTTCAGCACCGCGCCGAAATCGTCGCCCGCGCCGATCTGAAAGCTGCGATGCTGGCATCCCTCGCTCATCAGCTGGCGAACGATTGAATCGAGAACGTATTCGCGCAGGAATGCGTGCGGGCCGAAGATCACCACCACCGGCGGGAATCGCCGTTGCGCGGCTGCTCCTCGAAGGTATGCCAGCGCGGTTTCAAGCGGCATGCGGCAGCGTCCCCTGCGCGCGGCGCCCGGCTAGAAGCCTTCGGCCATCTCGCTGTACAGGTTCTGCGCGAGTTTCTGCATCATCAGATCGCGCGCCGCGGCCGTTTGCGATTGCGCAGTCTGGAGATCGGTCAGCTGCGCGACATCGCCGGCATCCAGGTTCTGCTGCAAAAAACCTGGCGTCGTGATCACGATGTTGGTCGCCACAACCGGAGCATGTTCTCCGCCGCCGATGCGGGTCGTGCTCCAGATCGTCTTGTTGGTACGCAGGTCATCGAGCACCGCCGAGACTGCCACAGTATTGCGGTAGACGGTCGGCTCGTACGCCCCGTTGAAGTTTATGGGCGCATCAACAACGAGCCTGACCGTGCCCGACAGCTGGAGGTCAGCCGCGTTCGGGCTATCCACCACCTTGAGCCTGCGATGCGACGCGATTTCATCCTTGATGTAACGCATCAACTCGTCGTTGATGCCGGTTACGCGGGTGAGATTGCCGAATCGCTTGACATAAATCGTCTGGGCGCCCTGCGGCAGCACATCGCCGGAAGCCGCGAAGTGATAGCCGCATCCCGAAATACAGAGTCCTGCGACGATCACGAAGCGGAGCAACCTACTCGGCCTTGGATAGCGTGATTTCCTCACCCTTCTGCTTGAGCCCCAACCGTCCGGCGATTTCGTCCAGCACACCGTTGACGAAGCGCCCCGACTCCATGTCGCCGTAGCATTTCGCCAGTTCGATCGCTTCGTCGATCGTAACGCGCGCCGGAATGTCTTCCATCCTGAGCAGTTCGTACAGCGCGATTCGCATGACGTTGTGATCGACGCGCGACAAGCGTTTGACCGACCAATGTTCCAGCGCGTCCGCCAGATGCTTGTCGAGCGCCGGCTGCTCGCGGCGCACTCCCTCCATCAACTGGACGGCAAACTTGCGCGCGCTCTCCTCGGCCGGAAAACTTTCGAACAGCGCGGTCAGATCGTCGCTGCTGGCGCCGCCGCAGATGTCTATCCGGTACAGCGCCTTGAGCGCGAGCTCGCGCCCCTGATGTCTTAGTCCCATTGCAATTCAACAGCCGCGGGCGGCGCAGCACGGGTCGCCGCAGCGGCTTGCTCTCTCAAGTGATCAGCTTCAGCTCCGAGAAGAGATGGCCGAGTTTTTCTTTTTTGGTTTTCAGGTACCCGATGTTTCCCGCATGAGGGGTGACCTCGATCGGTACGCGCGAAACGTTTACCCCGTAACGGCGCAGGCTTTCTATCTTGTGCGGATTGTTGGTCAGCAACTGCACCTCGCCGACGCCAAGGTCGCGCAGAATTTGCGCGCCGATTCCATAATCGCGCAGGTCCTCGTCGAAGCCGAGATGCAAGTTCGCTTCGACCGTGTCCATCCCCTTGTCTTGCAGCGCGTAGGCGCGAATCTTGTTCCCCAGCCCGATTCCACGGCCCTCCTGGTGGAGATAAATCACCACGCCGCAGTCCGCCGCCATGATCCGCTCAAGCGCCTCCTGCAGCTGCTCACCGCAGTCGCATCGCGCCGACGCAAACACGTCGCCGGTGAGACATTCAGAATGGAGCCGCACCAGCGCAGGGCGTCCGCCGCCGACCTGACCCTTGATCAGCGCCAGATGCTCGCGGCCATCGACAACGTTGCGGAAGATGACGGCCTGCAGGAGGCCGCCGTCGACGGGGAACGGCTGCTCGGAGACGCGCTGGACCAGAACTTCATTCGTCAGGCGATACGAAACGAGTTCCTTGACGTAACAGATCGGGATTGAATGTCGCGCCGCGAACTCGCGCAGTTCCTTGAGCTGCGCGGCCTCGCCGTCCTCGCGCAGTATCGTGCATAGCGCCGCGACCGGATTTGCCCCCGCCGATCGCATCAGATCCACCGCGCCTTCGGCGCGCCCGATCCGCACCATCACACCCCCGCTCGCCGCCATCAGCGGTAAAATGTGGCCGGGCATCACGATATCGCCGCGGCGGGATTCGTCGAACGCGACCACCGAAATCACCCGCGCGCGGTCACTCGCCGAAATGCCGGTCGTGGCGCCCTCTCGCGCGTCGATCAGCACGCCGGCCTGCTCGTTCGAATCGCCGTTGTCGGTTGAAGGCTGGAGCGGAATTCCAAGCTCGCGGAAGCGCTTGTCGGGAATTGCGACGGAGATCACGCCGCGGGCCTCGCGCGCCATGAAATTGATGTTGTCGGGGGTGATTTTCTCAGCCGCCATCACGAGGTCGCCTTCCGCGTCCTCGCGCTCCTCCGCAATCATCACGACCATCTTTCCGTCGCGCAACGCGGAGAAAATTTCTTCTAAAGAAGCCGATGCCATCTGATTCAACTCAACGATGGCGATATTATCACCGGCTTGACGGCCTAACCAGTGCGCCCTGCCGAGCCGGCGCGACTGCGCCCATTTCCCGCGCTGACGCGGCCCTCCAGCAACCAGTCGTCGCCGACCGGGCGCGCCGAGAGATCGGCGAGCGCAAGCGCGTCGCGCACGCGGCGCGACTTCATAGCGTCGATCGCGGGAAGACCCGCCCCTAAGATTTTCGGCGCGACGAAGAATGCCACTCGATCCACGATACCCGCGCGCAACGCCGAGCCGGCCAGATTTGCGCCCCCCTCGATCAACACGCGGCACCATCCGCGCCGCCCAAACTCGCGCATCAACCGGCCCAGCTCGATCTTGCCGCCACGCGCCGTGGCGCAAATCACTTCGACCCCGGGTCGCTCATATCTTCGGCGGGCGCGGGCGAGATTCTCAGGCGTGGTGACCAGGATAGCGGACGCGCTCGATCGCTCCCGATAGACGCGCGCCGTCGGCGCCGTGCGAAGGCGCGCATCGATAATGACGCGAACCGGATCGCGGCCGCCCGCGATTCTGCACGTCAGGCGTGGATTATCTGCTATCACGGTCCCCGCGCCGACCATCACCGCGTCGCATTCGCAGCGCCATCGATGCACCATTTCACGCGACGCCGGCGAGCTGATCCATCGCGAATCGCCGCTGGCAGCCGCAATCCGGCCGTCCATTGACATCGCGAGCTTGAGTAGTCCCATCGGCCGCCCGTGGGTCAGCCGCGTGATGAACCCTTCGTTTAAACTTTGCGCTTCGTCTTCGAGCACTCCGGTCGCGACGTCGATCTTCGCGCGCTTGAGGATTGCGATTCCGCGCCCTCTGACGCGCGGATCGGGATCCACGCATCCGATTACGACGCGCTTGACGCCCGCCGCGACCAGCGCGTTCGCGCATGGCGGCGTCTTTCCGAAATGGGCGCACGGCTCGAACGATACGTATGCCGTCGCTCCGCGAGCGAGCGCGCCCGCATCCGCAATCGCCTGCGTTTCGCCGTGCGGACGCCCTCCCCGGCCCGTGACGCCGCGGCCGACGACTTTCTCGCCGCGCACGATTACGCATCCCACCGTCGGATTTGGAGTAGTAAGGCCCAGTCGGCGCCGCGCGAGTGCGAGCGCCTCGCGCATGAAGCGTTGGTCCCGAATTGCGGCCTTGTCGAGAACCCGCCGCCCGACAGGTGCCCGCATGCGCGAATCAGGAGGCGCCGTCGCCTTTCTTGTCACCGGCGGCGCGCGGTGCGGACGCTTGCTTGCGTTGATTGATCAGGTCTTCGAGCTCATGCATGAACTCGTCGATGTCTTTGAACGATCGATATACCGACGCGAAGCGGACGTACGCGACCTGGTCGATCTTGTGCAGCTCGTTCATCACCGCCGATCCGATCGCACTGCTTGCGACCTCGCGGTCGCCCTGCTCGGCCATCGTGGCCTCGATGCTGTTGGCAATCTGCTCGATCGTTTCCATCGAGACCGGCCGCTTTTCGCAGGCGCGCTTGAGGCCTGCGATTATCTTGGCGCGGTCGAATGGCTCGCGGCGGCCGTCCTTTTTCACCACCATCGGGGCCGCTTCTTCGACCCGCTCGTAGGTGGTGAAACGCCGCTTGCATGCCGAGCACATGCGACGGCGGCGAATCATCAGGCCGTCGCTCGAGAGCCTCGAATCGACGACGCGGTTTCCACGATTACGGCAGAACGGACACCGCATGGTCTAGCTCCGAGTCCGGCCGGCGAAGCGCCGCAGGCCTGGCGATCTATCACGAGCGAGTTTTGAGTCGCGCGGCTTCAGCTCTTGTGAGCCTCTATATAGGTGACGACGTCCTTGACAGTGCGGATCTTCTCGGCGTCCTCGTCGGAGATTTCGATGTTAAACTCCTCTTCCAGCGCCATTACCAGCTCGACGATATCCAGCGAATCCGCGCCGAGATCCTCGATGAACGAGGCCTCCGGAGTTACTTCGTCGGCGGCCACGCCCAGTTGCTCACTTATCTTCTCGCGAACCTTGGTTTCGATGTCTTGAGCCATCGTGCTCTCGTTCCTCCTGGCAGCGAGCCGTGATTAGGCCGCCAATCAATATTCCAACATCATCCCCGTGCCGCGAAGACCAGAGGTAACGGCGACGGGCTCGCGATTAAATTATCAGGGGAGCATAAGAACTAAAAGCAGCGGACGCAAGGCGGCGATCAGGCCTCCCGCGGCAGTACCGGGCTTAAGAAGCCGCCTTCAACGATGCGAGATCCTCGAGCGGGCGCACGCGAATCGTCCGATACATCCGGCGCATCATGCCCATCAGCACGCGGCCGCAGCCGAATTCGATCGCATCGGTGATGCCGCTGCGGGCGACTACGCCCATCGATTCTTCCCATCTTACCGGCGCGGTTATCTGTTCGAGCAGCAGCGGCGCGACGCGGGCGGGATCGCAATTCACTTCAGCGGTGACATTCGCGATCACGCCAAACTTGAACTCCCCCACCCGGATTGCGCGCAACACCGGCTCCATTCCGTCACGCGCCGGTTGCATCAGCGCACAATGGAACGGCGCGCTGACCTTCAATCCCACCGACATCGAGGCGCCCCGCTCCCTGGCAATCTCCAGCGCCCGGCGGACTGGCGCCGCATGTCCGGCGATAACGACCTGGCCGGGCGCGTTGAGGTTCGCGGGCACGGCGAACTTGCCGTCGCCGGTGACTTCATCGCAGATTTCCCGCACCTGTTGCAGCTCGAGGCCTATGAGCGCTGCCATCGCGCCCTGTCCCGGCGGCACCGCTTCCTGCATCAAGCGCCCACGCTCGCGCACTGCGCGGATCGCATCGCCAAACCCAATCGCTCCGGCTGCGACCAGCGCGCTGTATTCGCCAAGACTGTGGCCCGCCGCGATTTTCGGTTCGCCGCCGATTTCCTTGCGATAGACGCGCAGCGCCGCGATCGACGCCGTCAGGATGGCGGGTTGGGTGTTGGCGGTCAGCCGCAGTTCATGCTCCGGGCCTTCGAAGCAGAGCTTGGAAAGCGGAAACCCAAGCGCGTCGTCGGCTTCCTTGAACGTCTCGCGCGCGACCGGGAAGCTATCCGCGAGTTCCTTGCCCATCCCGACCCGCTGCGATCCCTGCCCCGGAAAAAGAAACACCAACGTCATCTAATTCCGGCGCCTCACGAATCGGTCTTCGGACGATCTGCTGAATGCGCGCCCGTATCCGACTCGTCAGGCGGGTGCAACTCGCCTGATTTGTGCGTCTTGTCGGCGCCGGGCGCCGTGCCGTTCCACGGCGTTGATGCTGCGCCACCGTCGGCGGATTGGACCCGCGCTTCATTCTTACGGGAGTCGCTGTCGGGCGATCGGGAGTGCGTGGATTCGTAGTCGGCGCGTTCAATTTTGGCCGCGTCGTCCTGATGGTCCGTGCCGCGCTCCGAGGACCGCTCGCGCACCCCACCCGCATCGCGATCCGGCGCCGGATTCGGGTCGTCGCGCTTGACCGTCTCGGCTTCCTTGTCGCGGCGATGCAACCGCTCGCGCATTTTGCCGAACAACCCCCTGATTCCCTTGCCGGCTGCCGGCTTGGCCGGCCCAACGGGTTGAATCTTGGCAAGAATTTCCAGAATTTCCGCGTTCACACGATGCACCAGTGGCTCGTTCGCCGCAGCTCGAATCGCATTGCGGATTGCCCTCGGGTTCGACGAACCATGCGCGATGATCGACACGCCGCTGACGCCCAGCAGCGGTGCGCCGCCGTATTCCGACGGATCGATCCGCTCGCGCACCGCGGCGAGATTCTTCCTCACCAGCAGATACGCCAGCCGCGCGCGCCAGCTTCCAGCGAACACCCCGCGCAGGCTGCCGAGCAGGAACGACCCGAATCCCTCCATTGTCTTGAGCGCGACGTTGCCCGTGAATCCGTCGGTGACAACGACATCAACTTTCGCCCGGTTGATATCGCGCCCCTCGACGTACCCGACGTAGTGCACGTAGGTCGACATCTGCTCGAGCATCGCGGCCGCCGCGCGCGTGATGTCGGTACCCTTCGAGCTCTCCTCGCCGTTGGAGAGAATGCCGACGCGCGGACGCGAGACGTTGCGCACGTACCGCCAGTACACGCTTCCCATCACCGCAAATTGAACCAGGTTAATCGGCTTCACTTCGGTATTTGCGCCCGCGTCGATCAGCAAGCTGAATCCTTCGCTGGTCGGGACGAGCGCCGCAATCGCGGGCCGATCGACGTAGGTGAGATTGCCCAGAATCATCATCGACGCCGTCATCACGGCGCCCGAATTCCCGGCGCTGACAAACGCGCTGGCGTCGCCGCGCTTGACCAGATCGAGTCCGACGTGAATCGAGGACCGCGGTTTGGAGAGCACGGATTCGAGCGGCGAGTCGTCCATCAGGACGACCTCGGGCGCGTGTTCGATTCGGATTGGCAGGTTGGCGGATTCGTGATCGGCGAGCTCGCGGGCAAGGATCTCGCCGTCGCCCACCAGCACGACCTCGATGCCGAAGTCGCGGGCTGCCAGGACGGCGCCCTCAACGGTCGCCTTGGGAGCGAGATCACCGCCCATCGCGTCGAGCGCGATTTTCACGGTCGTGCCCCGCCCGCGCCTATTCCTTTATCTCGGCGAGCTGACGGCCCCGGTACGAGCCGCAATGACGGCAGATGCGATGCGGCATCACGGGCTCGCCGCACGACGCGCAGGAGCCGGGGTTGACGGCCCGCAGCGCATCATGCGCGCGGCGCATGTTCTTCTTCGAGTGCGAAGTACGGCGTTTGGGTGCTTGCATGGCGAATCACTTCCTAAATGTTGAGGTTGAGCTTATCAGGTGCGCGGCAGTTTAAGCGACCTTAGGGCATCCAGGCGCGGATCGGTGATTTCCACGCGGCATCCGCAGGTGGTGCGATTCAGATTCACGCCGCAATGCGGACACAGACCGCGGCAATCCTCCCGGCAAAGCGGACGCGTCGGCAACGCGAGCAGCACTTGCTCGCGAATCAGCGGGCTCAAGTCCACCTCGTCGCCCTCGTACAGCGAAAATTCCAGGTCCTCTGCGCGAAGATTGTCGTCGTCGTATCCGATCGACTTGGGCGAAAGTACGAAGCGGAACGGGCGATCGGCCGCCGCGTCGAAATCCTCGACGCATCGCGCGCACACGGCCCCGGTCCGGGTCTTCAGCATACCCGCGAAAAACAGTTCCGTCCCCGCGCGATAGAACGACACCGACACTTCGACCGGTCCTTCCAGGTGATATTCGCGGATCGGTCCCTCGCCCAGGATACGGTTGATTTCCTGCTCCGGCTCGGCGAAAGCCATCTCTTTGGCATCCGCTGTTATGTCGTCGATTCGGATTTTCACCGCTCACGTGACGCCTTGGACGGGATAGTGGAAAGGGAATTATTGCATTTCGAGCGCGATGTTCAAATACGCGGGTTGGCGCGATCGCGGCTTTCGCTGTAACGTCTCAAATATTTCATCTTGGAAGGTAGATTAACGATGGCAACCGAGCGCTTCATTTTTCCCGCCAATTTCCTCTGGGGAACTGCCACTGCCGCCCATCAGGTCGAGGGCAACAACGTCAACTCCGATTTCTGGCTGCTCGAGCATGTCCCCGGCACTCCGTTCGTCGAACCCTCCGGCGACGCTTGCGACCAGTACCATCGCTACGCCGACGACATTGCGATGCTGGCGCGGCTCGGCTTCAACGCCTACCGCTTTTCGATTGAATGGGCCCGCATCGAGCCCGAGCCGGGCGAGTTCTCGCGCGCCGCTCTCGACCATTACCGCCGCGTGCTCGCCTGCTGCCACGAGCACAAGGTCACGCCGGTCGTAACCTTTCATCATTTCACTTCGCCGCGATGGGTTGCCGGCGACGGCGGATGGGAAGAGAAAAAAACCGCCGAGCGATTCGCCCGATATTGCGAGCGCGCGGCCAAGGATCTCGGCGACTTGATTGGCGTTGCATGCACGATCAACGAGGCCAACCTCGGCGCCTACCAATATCTGCTCGGCGCGCTGCCGCTGAAACCCGACCCGGCGCGGCTGCAATGGTTTGCCGAGGCGGCGCGGCGCATCGGCGCCGATCCGAATCGCTTCGCGCCGTATCTGATGTGCGATCAGATGAAGGCGCGCGACACGATGCTCGAGGCGCACCGGCTGGCCGCCGCCGCGCTCAAATCGTCGCGCGGCGAATTTCCGGTGGGAATTTGCCTCGCGCTTGGCGACCTCCAGGCCGTGCCCGGTGGCGAACAGCGGCGCGATCGCATCAAGGCCGAATGCCAGGACATTTTCTTCGAGGCGGCGCGCGGTGACGATTTCATCGGCGTGCAGACCTACACTCGCAATCGCATCGGCGCTGACGGCACCCTGCCCCCGGAAGCCGGCGTCGAGACGACGATGATGGACTACGAGTTCTGGCCCGAGGCGCTCGAAGCCACCATCCGCCAGGCGAGCGCGGTCGCCAAAGTTCCGGTGATCGTCACCGAGAGTGGCATCGGCACCGACAAGGACGATCGCCGCATCGAGTATGTGCGGCGCGCACTGAACGGTGTTGCGCGATGCATCCGCGACGGAATCGACGTTCGCGGCTACTGCTACTGGTCGCTTTTGGACAATTTCGAGTGGAACTCGGGTTATCGGCCGACCTTCGGACTCGTCGCCGTCGATCGTGAGACTCAGGTGCGGTCCTTCAAGCCGAGTGCGCAATGGCTCGGCGATATCGCCCGCGCCGGCGCAATCGACGCGGAACTGGACTAGCCGCGCGGTGCAGTCCGCACTCCGGTCTTCGGGCAAACCCTGGCCACCGCGCAGAGCTCGCAAGCCGGCTTGCGCGCGATACATACCCGGCGCCCGTGCAGAATCAGCCGCATCGAAAACGGCGTCCAACCGTTGGCTGGCAGGATCTTCTGCATGTCGATTTCGATCTTTGCGGGATCCGTCTGCCTGGTGAAACCCAGCCGATACGTCAGCCGCCGCACGTGCGTATCCACGACGAAACCCGGCTTGCCGTGAATATGCCCGAGGATCACGTTCGCGGTCTTGCGCCCGACTCCTGGAATTTTCACCAGCGCTTCCATCTCGGATGGAACCTCGCCGCCGTAGTCCTCGACGATCTTCTGCGCGGCTCCGATCAGCGATTTCGTTTTCTGGCGAAAGAATCCCGTCTTGAGGATTAACTTTTCGACGTGCCGGCGGTCCGCCGCCGCCATCGCGCGCGCGTCGGGATACTCGCGGAAAAGTCTGGGCGTTACGCGATTGACGCCCGCGTCGGTGGATTGCGCCGAAAGGATCGTCGCCGCCAGGCATTGCCACGGCGTTTCGAAGTCGAGGGTGATGCGCGCCTCGGGATACAGTTTCGCCAGCGCGAGCGAGACTATCCCGGCGCGTTTCTTCAAATCCGCGATTGATTCGCGTACCGCCACGATTGCTCAGCCGATGGCGCGCCGGCTCTGCTGCTCGTGCGTGAAGCTGGCGACTTCGGCGTCCTCGCGCGCGCGATCCCATCCGAGCTCAGCCGCCATGATTCGCGCGACCGCCGGCGCCGCCGTTTCCGCCTCGAGCGGAGAACGCCACGACAACGACGTGCGCCGAATCAAAAAGTCGCCGACCGAATGCGCCATCTCGCTGCCGACGGCGTGGACCACCTCCGCGGCGATCGCGGGACAACCGCGCGATAGCGGCTCGGCCAGTTCCGGCCGCCGGGCGGCAATTCGCGCGACAATCGGCGCACGGGTCCCGTAACGCACTTTGATTATTTCAGCCGATTCGGCAGGGATGCTTCGCATCGCCGCACCGCCCCCCGGCTCGTCGTCCGCGCCCAGCGGCCGCGCGCCGGGAAACGGTGTCGCGAGCGTTGGGCAAATTCCCGCCGGACGACCGAGCCGCTTCATCACGAGATCGACGAGCTTCTGCGCAATCTCGCGATGGGTCGTAAACTTTCCTCCCGCCACGGTGATCAACCCGGAAGAACTCTCGAGTATCACTTCCTCGCGCGGCACCGCCGACGGCGCCGCCGCCCCCTTCTCCGCCCTGACGAGCGCGCGCAGTCCGGCGAAGCTGGCCGCCACATCGGCATTTTTAAGCTTGATTCCCGGCAGGCTCTCGGCCAGCACCGCGAGCAGATATTCGATGTCGTCCGGCTGTGTCCTGACGCCTGCGGGATCGCCCGGATAATCAGTGTCGGTCGTGCCCACCAGCACGTAACGGTCATGCGGCATCACGAACACGATTCGCCCGCGGTCGTCGGCGAGCACGATCGATTCGCGCACCGGCAGAACCGTTCGGGCAAACACCAGATGCACGCCCTTGGTCAATCGCACGCACGGCTTCGACAACGGATCGTCCATCCGCCGAATCTCGTCCACCCACGGGCCGGCCGCGTTCAGGAATTTCGCGGCGCGAAGCTCAAAGCTGGCGCCACCGAGGAGATCGCGCAGGCCGGCCGACGCGATCTTCCCGTCGGTCATGCTGAAATTTTCGACCGCCGTGTAATTGGCGACCGCCGCGCCGTGCAAATCCGCGTCGAGCACGTTCTCGAACGTGACGCGCGCGTCGTCGGCCCACGCGTCGAAGTACATCGCGCCGCCGGTCAACCCGTCGCGGCTGAGCGCGGGCTCCGTCTCGCGCACCTCGGCGGCATTGAGGGTCGAGTGCCACTCATTGAACGGCATCCCGGCGAGCATGTCGTACAGCGTCAGTCCCATCGCCATCGTGAAACGATTGAAGCCGCGCCCCCGATACACCGGAAACAGAAATTGAATCGGATGCACCAGGTGCGGCGCCGTCAGATGGCGCAAGCGCTCGCGCTCGCGCAGCGCCGCATAGACCAGTTTGAACTGCCCCTGCGGGAGATAGCGAAAGCCGCCGTGAATCAGCTTCGACGAGCGCGACGAGGTGGCGCCCGCGAAGTCGCCGCGGTCGATCAGCGCAACGCTTAAGCCTCGCATCGCAGCGTCGCGCGCGACGGCCGCGCCATTGATACCCGCGCCGATTACGGCGAGATCGAATTCCTCATCGCGAAATCTCGCCAGGTTTTTTTGACGGTTCAGCATGAGTGCATGGGCCGGCAGCTGCCTCAGTTATTCACCAGAGCGAGAAAAATGTCGCTGACGTTGGTCCCCGTCGGCCCCGTGATGAACAGGCCGCCCGCCGCCTTAAAGAAGTTATACGAGTCGTTGCGGATCAATGCTGTCGCGGCGCTGACTCCGGCGCGATCGCCATCGGCGACCGTGGCCGGCGACGCGAATGCTCCCGCCGCGCCGGTCGGCCCGTCGATTCCGTCCGTGCCCGCGAACAACACCGTGATTCGACGCGCGGGTGCGATCTCCGACAGTTCGATTGCCGCCGCCAGCGCGCATTGCTGGGCGCGTCCGCCCCGCCCGGCTCCGCGCACCGTGACCACCGGCTCGCCGCCTGCCATGGGGCACACCCGCTCGCGCGTGACCTCGCACAGGTACTCCGCAAGCGCGCGGCCGACGTCGTTGGCCTCGCCGCGCAGCTCCTTCCATCGATCCGGATGATAGCCGAGAACAGCCGCCGCCTGCTCGGCGGCCTCCAGCGCAACATCGCTATCGCCAATGATCACGTTGGTCACGCGTTCGAGGATCGGATCGTTGCTCTTTACGGTCGCGTCCCCTTCGCCCGCCACCGCCCGCTCAAGGTATCCGCGGATCGACTCGGGCGCACGCCCCCAGACGCCGCGCCGCTTCATCACCGCGACCGCGTCGTCGAAGCTGCTCCAGTCGCCGGCGGTCAGGCCCGAGCCAATCGTCGCCAGGTCGTTGCCCGGCACGTCGGAAATAATCAGCCCGAGCACGCGCGCGCCGCCACAATGCCGGAGCAGGCGTCCGCCCTTTACGGCCGAAAGATGCTTGCGCACGACGTTGAGCTCGCGAATCGAAGCGCCGGCTTTGAGCAGCGCTTGATTAACCGCGATCTTGTCCGCCAGCGCGATTCCATCGGCCGGCCGCGTGAACATCGCCGACGCGCCTCCGCTCAGCGCGACAATCACCAGGTCGTCCACCGCCGCCCCATGCAACATTTCGCACGCCGCAAGCGCCGCAGCCTCGGATGACTCGTCGGGCACAGGATGGCCCGACGCGAGGACTCGCACCTTCTTCTTCAGCATTAAGCCGCTATCGGTTGTCGCGGCGGAAACTTTCGGGATTACAGCGATCGCATCGGCGAGCTTGTCGCCGATTCGGCGTTCGATCTCACGCGCCATCCCGGCCGCCGCCTTACCCACCGCCAGCATCCACACTCGCGACGCGCCCGCGATCAAATCCGGAACCTGCTCCGCGCCACGGCAACTGCCGTCCATCGCGCGCCCGACGAGCCGGGCGGGATCTACAGCCGCGACGGCCGCGCGATAGATCGTTTCCAGGTCAGCCCGCGCCGCCCGGTCGGAATCGGAATCTGTAGCCAGTTTTTTCAGTATTAAGGCTTTTTCAGGATTAAGAGCGCGCACCGCGCTACCGTCGCAGCGCGCGGATTTTTCCCGATGACTCCGCCACCAGGACTACATCCGCCATCGCGATGAACAACCCCGTGCCGACCACGCCCGGAATCGCCAGCAGGTCTCGATCCAGCCGGGCAGGATTGGCGATCTTCTTCACTGCGCAGTCGAGAATCCAGTTGCCGTTGTCGCTAACGAACTCCTTGCCGCCGTCTTCGCGGATTCGCGGCTTCATCCCGAGCGCCTTGATTTGCGCCATCGCGAGCGGCACTCCGAACGGGATGACTTCGACCGGGAGGCTGCCGCGATGCCCGAGTTTCGGCACCATCTTTTCCTCGCCGACCAACACGACGAACCGGCGCGACGACGCGGCGACGATTTTTTCGCGGACCAGCGCGCCGCCGTAGCCCTTGATCAGATTGAGACGCGGATCGACCTCGTCGGCACCGTCGAAGTCGGTGTCGATTTTTCGCGCATCCGCCAGCCTGACGATCGGGATTCCCACCGAGCGGGCCAATTCCTCGCTCGCGCTGGAAGTCGGCACGCCGCGAACTTCAATCTGGCCGGCTCCCAGGGCCCGAATGAACGCGCTGGCCGCGCGCCCGGTGCCAAGTCCGATGGTATGGCCGGGCTTGACGTAGCGGAGCGCGTATCGCCCGAGCGCCTCCAGCGATGCGTCGTCGGCAGGCATCACCGGTGGGCACGGGTAGGCAGGGGTGACCCCTGCACCCAATGTTGGGAAGGAAGGGCATGGCGCGCTGTAATCGGACTTTTCACTCTCACCTTCATCCCTCTCCCTTACAGAAATTCGAACAGCCCCGAAACCCCACGTCGTTTTCCCCCGCGAGGTTTTCGAGCGCGACGAGCGCGTCGTTAAGCGTTTTAGTATGAATTTCCGAAATACTCATCACAGACCTGAATTTTGCGCGTCGTGCCTGTCATTACGCGCGCTTGCTATGTGTATAGTTGTAGCCTAGCATACACAACGGGTGATATTCCATGCGGACCAATATCGTAATTGACGACCAGTTGATGAAGCGCGCGATGCGCGTATCGGGCGCGAGCACCAAGCGGGAGACGGTACAGCGGGGGCTCGAACTGATGGTGCGTTTGGCCGAGCAGGAACGGTTGGTTCGCTCGGCGCGCGGCAAACTCCACTGGGAGGGTGATCTCGCTGCAATGCGCCGCGACCGCAAGCCCCGCCAATGATCGTGGTCGATTCCTCGGTGTGGATCGACTATTTCAACGGCCGACCCACCGCCGAATCTGAGGCTCTCGACAAAACCCCCAAGGCGCGGCTCGTGGTTGGCGATTTGATCATGGCAGAAGTGCTTCAAGGTTTTCCGCTCGAGAGCGACTTTCGGCGTGCAGAAAGTATTTTCGCGGCGCTGGAATTTCGTCGAATGGGCGGCCGCGCAATCGCGCTTGCCGCCGCGCGCATTCATCGCTCGCTCCGATCCCGCGGGGTGACGCCTCGCAGCACTATCGACACGATTATCGCGACCTTTTGTATCGCTGAGGGCCATGACCTTCTTCATTGCGACCGCGACTTCGATCCCTTCGAGCGCCATCTCGGCCTTCGCGTGCTGAGGTCGTGAACGCTCGATCCCCGATTCGCGTTTCGTTCTCGTGAAGCAAAGTACCGTTTCAGGTGAAACACTTTCGCTAAAAAGGCCGAACAAATGAAAACTGTTTTCACTGAATAAGGCGAAACTCGCGGGGGGTCATGGGCGGCCGTTGCGCAGCAGTTGCATGAACTCCTGGCGCGTCTCGGTGTGAGTGCGGAATGCGCCAAGCATCGCAGATGTCGTGACGTAGCAATTCTGCTTCTCGACCCCGCGCATGCGCATGCACAGGTGCTCGGCCTCGATCACCACGGCGACGCCGAGCGGATCGAGCTGCGACATCAGCGTGTGCGCAATCTGAGTCGTCAAGCGCTCCTGCACCTGGAGCCGTCGCGCGTAGATTTCGACCAACCGCGCCAGCTTCGAGAGTCCGACGATCTTGCGATTGGGCAAGTAGGCGACGTGCGCCTTGCCCATGAACGGCAGCAGGTGATGCTCGCACAGGGAGTAGAAGTCCAAATCCTTGCACAGGATCATTTCCTGGTAGTCTTGCTCGGCAAACAGCGCGTCGTTGATCGCTTCCTTGGGATCCTTGGCGTAGCCGCTGGTTAGAAACTCATAAGCGCCGACGACTCGCGCGGGCGTGCGTTTGAGTCCGTCGCGATCCGGATCCTCGCCGATATGGCGCAGGATGACGCGGACCGCATCTTCGACCCTGGCGCGGCCATTTGCGTTGTTCCGGGCGATCGTTTCGGCGCCCGCTTTTCCCACTTTCACAGCCCGGCCATCGCTACTCTTATCTGCGCGAATGCGGTTCATTTACCGATCTCCCTTGCGCCAGCGGCTGAACTGAAGGGCCAGCTCGATGGCGAGTGACGGGCCGCCACCGCTCATGATGATGAACCCGGCGCCTTCACCAGCCAACGACTTCATCAGCACCAGGTTCTCGCGAAGCGAAATCGCGCGCACCTCCTCTTCGCTCATTCCGCCGAACCTGTCCAGGTGGGTCCGCGCGCCCTTCAAGTCTTTCACGCGGTCGATCAGGTAGGTTGCCATCGCCTCGCGCTTGACGGGGAGTATCCCGAGCATCGTGCCGATCCCGAGGCTGTTGGCTTTGGCGATAAAGCGCCGTCCGGTCTCGGCGTCGAACACCGGCTGCGTGATCACGAAGCGGGCACCGGCGGCGGCCTTGCGCGCGAGCAACTCGAACTCGCGCTCGATGTTCTTTCGATTTGGATTGGCGACCGCGCCGGCAACGATCGAGGGGAGGGTCTTGAGGAGCGGCTTGCCCTCGCCGGTGTCGCCGCGATTCAAGTCGGCGATCATCGCAAGCAATCGGTATGCGTCGATGTCATGCGAGGCGATCGCGACGCCGTCGGCACCGGGCTGAATCTTGTCGCCGTTGAGCGCGACCACCGCGTCGATTCCCAAAGCCGCGGCGCCGAGCAGATCGGATTTCAGCGCGAAGCGGTTGCGGTCGCGGCACGAGACGTTCAGCACGATCGGGATATTCAGGCGCCCCTTGATCCCCGCACCGAACACCAACGCGGACATCTTGACCTTGCCCAGCGCGTTGTCGGTCAGATTGATCGCGTCGACGTGCCCCACCAGCGGGGCGAGGCGGCGGATGAGCGGGGCAGGATTGATTCCGCGCGGGGGAGAAACCTCCAGCCATAGCGCAGGCGCGGGGGCGTTGAGGCTGTCAAGAATTGAAGGCAACGGATTTCTCCGCGGATGCGCGAGTCAGGCCGCCGGATTCACGCCTGGCGGCGCTCGCTCGCTTTGACCTTCTGATACTTGCGGTAGTCGTATCCGGTCGCCATCGCCATCAGCAGCGGCTCCATCCCGCCCTGGCGCTCGCGGCGCAGCACCCGCAGGCGATCGAAGAACTCGCGGAAGTCCTTGTCGACGCGATTGTGGCCGTCGGTCGGCTGGAGAAAGAAATCGTGCAGGCGGGTCACGGTGAAGCGCAACGAGGAAAAGCGCAACTCATTGGGAAACGCGTCCCATTCGGCCAACGACAGGGTGCGCACCGACTCGTAGCCCGAGAGCAGATAGCGGAAGCGGTCGAGCGAGTAGGAGCCATCGACGAAGCAGAGCGCATTGACCGCGGTCGCGATGTCGAAAATAAACTTACCGCGGCATGCGGCGTCGAAATCGAGCATCGCGGTCAGCTTCTCGCCGCGAAACAGCAGGTTGTCGGCGAAGATGTCGCCGTGGATGACCCCCTTGGGCAGCTTGCTCTCGAGATAGCGGGTCAGATACTCGACCTCGTCGTCCAGCGTGCGGCAAATTTTGCGGAAGTAGTTGGGCAGCCGGTTGCGCACCGTCAGGTAGAGGTCGGCGATTCGCTCGAAACTGAAGCGGTTGTCGATTCCCTTCTTGTAGGCTTTGCCGATTACGTGCAGATCGCCAAGGGTGTGACCGATCGTTTCGAGCTGGCTCGGCTTGAGGCGCGGGGGCGCCAGCACCTTGCCCTCCTGGTACTTGAACAGCGACACGCAGCGGTTGTTGAAATTGCGGTAGAGGCGCCCCATCCGATCCTGCATCGGATGCGGGCATGGAAACGAATGCTTGCGCAGAAACGAAAGCAGATCGATTTCGCGCTTCAGTTCGTTCTCGTGCTTGAGCTCGTCCAGCCGGAGCAGAAACTTGCCCTTGGCGGCTTCGAGCAGGTAGTTGGTGTTGACCGATCCTTCCGGGATACCGGTCGCGCTGGCGACGCGGCCGAGACCGTAATCGTCGGCGAGCTCCTTGAGAAACGGTTTGCTTAACTCGGTGTAAACGGCCATGAGGAGGTCAATCGAGCGAGGGACTCTCAGCGCGCCAAGTCTAGGGTGTGACCCGCACCTCGTCAACTAGGGGTCAGAAAACCCTGCTAAACAGGGGGTTTTCGTGAATTCGAAAAGTGGTTTTGGGGCGGGCGCGACAATGTTCAACTTGCCACAAGCGTCGAGCGCGGCTAAATCAATCTCATGCCTACATTGAAAAAAACCACCGCGAAAACTCCCAAGAAGCCCGCAACCGCTTCGGCCAAGGCCGGGGGTTCGGTCGCGTCGAAGAGCGCCAGCGCCGCCCTGGAACGAAAAAAGGCGCCTGCGTTTGCGCTGTCCGACGCCGACGGTACGACCGTCGCGCTGAAAGATCTGATCGGCTCGAACAACCTCGTGCTGTACTTCTATCCCAAGGACATGACGCCCGGATGCACCGTCGAAGCGTGCAGCTTTCGCGACAACATCGCGCCGATCAAAGCGCTCGGCGCAAAAGTCGTGGGCATCAGCGGCGACTCGAGCGACTCGCACGCCAGGTTCGCCGCCAAGCACGGGCTGAACTTCCCGCTGCTCGCCGATCCCGGCAACAAGGTCTGCCGGCTCTACGGCGTGTACAAGAAGAAGTCGCTCTACGGGCGCGAGTTCATGGGTATCGAGCGCACCACGTTCGTGATCGACAAATCGGGCGTCGTGCGCCGCGTCTTCCCCAAGGTCAAGGTCGACGGGCATACCGAGGAAGTGATCGCGGCGCTCAAGGAGATCGGCTAGCGGCCACTGCTCAGGAAGCGGCGGCGCGATTCGAATCGAGCAGATTGTCGCGCAGAAATGCGCGCAGCTCGGGCTCGACGCGCTTGCCGAGGTCGTGCGACGCCTGCGGGAAATAGCGGGTCGATACCTTGGCGCCGCGCACGCGCAACGCGTCGGCGAGCTTCACCGCCTGGCCCACCGGCACCCGATTATCCCGCTCGCCATGCATGATCAGCACGCTGCAGTCGAGCTTCGGCGGTAAATTCGCGATCACGCTGCGCTCCTTCAGTATCCGCTTGCTCGGCCATACTTCGCGCAGGATCGACAGCTTGGTGCGCAGCGGCGCTTGCGGCCATAACGTCAGCGGGTCGTAACATCCCGATTCCAGGATCAGCGCGCGCGGGCGCGAGTCGTAGTCCATCAACAGACCCGCCGCGAGCGCGCCATGCCCGAGTCCCCACACCGCCAGCCGCGTCGAGTCGACGTCGGTGCGCGCCGCCAGCTTGTCCAGCGCCCGTCGCGACGCCAGCACCGACGGCTGCCCCACGAATCGGCTCGGCCCCGACGAGTTGCCGTAGCCCGGGATATTCACGCACGCGACCTGGATACCCATCGCCGCGATACCCTGGCTCATCTGCACGCATCGATCGACGTTGCCCTCGCCCCCGTTGAGCACCAGCAGGCCGGGCCGCCGTCCCTGCTCCGCGCTGCGCGTCAGGTAGCCCTCGATATGGTAATTCTTGGGACCCATCGCCACGTCGAAGTTGAATTGATCGACGTTCTTGTACTTTGACTCGATCGATTTGCCGGGAATCCGGCACGCGAGCATCGACGTAGCGAGCGCAATCGCCACGATCCAAAGTTTGGCTAGTCTTCTTGTCGGGCGCGGGTGCATATCTGAAAATAAGCCACGGGATGGGCTGGGCAAGTCGTCTGGCATCGCCCCGTAATGTACTCGCGTTGTCACCAATTGAAAACGGGTTGATGACCTGGCCGCAACATTGCAGATTGAATCGCGCCGGGGTTTGACCGATACTTGTTGATTCGCAAGCGTAATTTTCGATCTACGGCGCGAATTCATTCGGTGGCAGCAATGGCAACGCAGGCAGAAAAGGCATCTTCCGCATCGGCGGCAATTGATTTCGACAAAAACGGCGGCGTCGTCGCCGCAATCGCCGTCGATCACCTGAGCCACCGCGTCCTGACCGTCGCCTACATGAACCGCGAAGCGTTCGACGAGACGATCGCCACCGGCCGCGCCTGTTACTTCTCGCGCTCGCGCAACAGGCTTTGGCGCAAGGGCGAAGAGTCGGGAAACTTTCAAGTCGTCCGCGAGATTCGCATCGACTGCGACGCCGACGCGCTAGTAGTCGCCGTCGAGCAGCTCGGCGACGGCGCCGCATGCCACATGGGCTACGAGTCGTGCTTTTTCCGCAAGCTCGATGCGGGTGCATGGAAAATCGTCGAGCAGCGCAAAGTCGATCCCGCCAAATACGGCCCCGGCTACGGGCATCAGCCCAAGAAGTCGGCGGGCTGATCGAAATCGGGAAACCACATGCCTGATCAAGTCCTGAAATTCGGCATCCCCAAGGGCAGCCTCGAGAATCAGACGCTCGAGCTGATGCGTAAATCCGGATGGCGCATCACGGTCGGCTCGCGCTCCTACATCCCGACCACCGACGATCCCACGCTCAGTTGCCGCATCCTGCGCCCGCAGGAGATGCCCCGCTATATCGCCGACGGCTCGCTCGACGCGGGCATCACCGGCAGCGACTGGATCGTCGAGAACAACGTGACGCTCCATCAGGTCGAGAGCTTCATTTACGCCAAGGCCACGTTGACGCCTTCGCGATGGGTGCTGTGCGTGCGTAATGATTCGCCGGTCAAGCGGCTCGAGGATCTCCAGGGCAAGCGAATCGCGACCGAGCTGGTGCAGTTCGTCACACGAATCCTCGCCGAACGCAAAGTTAAAGCAGAAGTTGAATTTTCCTGGGGCGCCACGGAGGCCAAGGTCGCCGAAGGAATCATCGACGCCGCCATCGACGTAACCGAGACCGGCTCCTCGCTCCGCGCCAACGGACTTCGCATCGTCGAGGAATTGCTCGTCTCGAATCCCGTGCTGGTCGCCAATCCTGCCGCATGGACCGACCCCTGGAAGCAGGCCAAGATTCGCCAGCTCGGGATACTGATTCGCGGCGCGCTCGACGCCGACAGTCGCGTCGGCATCAAGATGAACGTCGCGAAAGACAACCTCGAAAAAGTGGTCGCGCTGCTGCCGTCGATCACCGCGCCCACCATTTCGCGCCTCTACCCATCTCCCGCGCTCAAGGGCGTGGAATGGCTGGCGGTTGAGACGGTCATCGCCGAGCACACGGTGCGGGAGCTGTTCCCCAAGCTGCTCGAAGCAGGCGCGGTCGGCATCGTCGAGTTCCCGTTAAACAAAATCATCGGCTAGGTGCCTGCCCATGAAGACGCTCCGCACCGAGACCCGCCACGACGTCGGCTCGATAATTCTCACCCGCGCCGCCGAGTACAACACCATAACGCCCGAACTGCGCGACGAGCTTGCCGCCGCCATCGATCGCGCCGACGCCGACCACGACGTCCACGTGATCCTGCTGCGCGCCGACGGCCCCGCGTTTTGCGCCGGCTACGGACTCGATTGGTCCACGCGCGCGCAAACTGGCGAACCCTCGCGCCGGCGCGTGTGGGACTCGGTCGCCGACTACGGCATGATCTCGCAGTTCGTCAACGTGTACATGAAGCTCTGGTATGCGCGAAAACCAACCATCGCCGCCGTCCAGGGATGGTGCATCGGCGGCGGCACCGACATGGTGCTATGCGCCGACCTGATAATCGCCGCCGAGTCCGCCTCGTTCGGTTATCCGCCGTCGCGCGTGTGGGGCACGCCGACCACCGCGATGTGGGTGTATCGGATGGGCCTCGAGCGCGCCAAGCGCTACCTGCTGACCGGCGACGAAATCCCCGCGCCGGAGGCCGCGCGTATCGGACTTATCCTCGAAGCCGTGCCCGACGGCGAACTCGAGGCGCGCGCTACCGCACTGGCCGAGCGGATGGCGCAGGTGCCGGTCAATCAACTCCAGATGCTCAAGCTGCTATGCAATCACACCGCAGAGAACATGGGGCTTTCGACTTCGCGGCTGGTCGGCTCGCTATTCGACGGAATCGCGCGGCATACGCAGGAAGGCCTCGATTTCGTGGCGCGTGCGCAGCAGGCGGGCTTTCGGCAGGCGGTTCGCGAACGTGACGATCCCTTCGGCGACTATGGTTCCGGGCCGCGTTCGAAAAATCCCGCCAAGACGCGCGCTGGCAAAGCCGCAGGCACAAAAAACGGCAAACGGCAGGGGTGACCCCTGCACCCAATATTAAAACCAAGATGCGGGCGGAGCTTGACCTGAGCGAAGCCGAGGGACCCCGGCTCTTTGCCTTTCCCCTCAGAGGCGAGGCAATTTAGGAGAGAGCTTAGTCCGATGACCGCCAGTGACATTAATCTCCCCGTTGCCGAAGGCTTCCGGCTGCGAGGCCACGAGATTTCTCGAGTCGAGGCCTTGAGCGATGTGGTGTTCGGCTTCGCTCTTACCCTGGTGGGCGTCTCCGCCGAAGTGCCCAAGACGTTCGATCAATTGCTGATAATCATGCGCGAATTCCCAACCTTCGCGATCTGCTTTGCGATCCTGATTTCGCTCTGGCACGACCACTACCGGTTCTTCCGCCGCTACGGATTGCAGGACCGTCGGACCATTTTTCTAAATGGTCTTCTTTTGTTTATCGTCATACTCTACGTTTACCCGCTGAAGTTTCTCTTCAGTCTGTTAGTCACTTTATCGACCACCACGGGCGAGCCGATGGTTCGCATGCCGGACGGGAAGCTGGTGTTAATGATAAATGTCGCTCAGGCTGAATGGATAACTTTCATTTACGGGCTCGGAGTCGCGGCGGTTTACGCCGTCCTGGCACTTCTCTATGCACACGCTTTCCGGTTGCGCGACACGCTTCATCTTAACCCGCTCGAGGCCTTTGAGACGCGCGAGCGAATCATCGGAAATCTACTGCGATGCGGTCTTGGCCTAAGTGCCGCGGGCGGCGCCGTCGCCCTCGGTGGATACAGGGGCCGTTGGGCTGGTTACGTGGTATTTGGCCTGATTCCAGTGGTCGGTATTATCCATCATTCGATCGTCAAGCGAGCCCGCGAGAAGTTGATCGCGCCAAACGAAAATAAGCTGCGAGACGCCAGCGACACTCTATGAGGCCAAGCGATGACCACCAGTGACATTACTTTCCCCGCCGACGGCGGCCGTCCGATGCGCGCTGCGTGGGCCGCGCCATCCGATGCGCAAAAGCATCCCGGCGTAATAGTCATCCACGAAATCTTCGGCCTAAACGACGACATCCGGCGAATTACCGGGATGGTCGCCGAGCTGGGTTACGCCGCGCTCGCGCCCGACCTCTACGACCGCGACGGAATGCGCCTGCTGTGTATCGCGCGCACTATGATGGCGCTCAATCGCGGCGAGGGCGACGCGTTCAAGGATCTCGACGCGGCGCGCAAATTTCTGCAGCAGCAGCGCGGCGTTGACGCCGCGCGCATCGGAGTCATCGGCTTTTGCATGGGCGGCGGATTCGCCCTGATGCTCGCGGCGCGCGCTCCGCTGGGCGTCGCTGCGACGTTTTACGGCGACGTGCCCAAGACCATCGAGCAGTTGCGCGGCGTATGCCCGGTGCTGGGCGGCTACGGCGGTCAGGACAAGATATTCGCGCCGCATGGCCGCAGGCTCGAAAAGCTGCTCACCGAGATGGGCGTCGATCACGACGTGAAGATCTACGACGATGCGGGCCATAGCTTCATGAGCCGCAATAGTGGATTCCTCGCGTCGATCGGAAAAATCGGCCCGATGAAGGTGGCTTACAATCCCGAGGCCGCCGAAGACAGTTGGAAACGCATCGAAGCGTTCTTCGGCCGCCACCTCGGGCATTAGGGAACGCTACTTGTTCAAACCAACGGCTTGGCGGGATCTCGCGATTCGCTCACGCGAGGCCACCAGCGCTTCCACGTTCTTTGCGCCGCGGTAGCCCATCTGATCGGCCAGATATTCGGCCAGCTTGCGCTCCGAGATTTTCGGCCTCTGCTTGCGCTTGTCCTCGGCCAGCTCGGCGAGCGTGGTCCTTAGCGTATCCTCGGAGTCCCTGAGCGTCTCGAAGATCGGGGAGGGAATCACAGAATTAATCGGCATGCCTTCACCTGTGTACGAATCGTATGTCCTAATAGTAGCACAACCGGGGAAATTTCTTGCATGCCATAAGTCAACCTAAAACATCCATAATTCGTGAAATTTTTTGTTCCCCGCGCAACACTTTTATTCGGAAGACGAAAGCTAACTCTGCGGGTCTTTGAGATGGGGGCGCGTAGCGTAAAAGAAATCGATTCCCGGAACGCCGCGCGGCGTTTCATCGTCGAATAGCACCGACACCACGCCGTAAAATGCGACGATCGTCCAAAACGCGCCGGTCCCGATCGGCGGAAACGCCGCCGCCATCGCTCCAACGACCAGCGTCCCGATTGCGTCGCGCAACAGCCAGAGTTCCTGCATCTTGGTCGCGACTCCCGGCCTTAAAGCGCCCCGCCGCGGGCGCTCGGCGCCCTACTCTCCCGTCCAGTTGGGCTTTCGTTTCTGCGAAAACGCCAGCGGACCTTCAACCGCGTCCTTCGAGCGAAACAGCTTCGACTGCAAATCGTAATGCTTCGCGAACGCCGCTTCGACCGGCGTCCCAAGTCCGTTCATCGCCGCTTCCTTGGTGGCCTGCACCGACAACGGCGAGCATTCCATGATCTCCGCCGCCCACTTCTCAGCCGTGGCCATGAGATCCTTGAGCGGCACCACCTCATTGGCGATTCCGTAGCGAAGCGCGTCGGCGGCCGTGATGTGCTTGCCCGTAAGCATCATGCCCATCGCGATCTTGAGCGGAATCTGGCGCGGCAGGCGATGCACTCCCCCCGCCGCCGCCATCAGGCCCACGCGCGGTTCCGGCAATCCGAAGCGCGCGTGCTCGGCCGCGATGATAATATCGCAAGCGAGCGCGATCTCGAATCCACCGCCGAGCGCGAATCCGTTAACCGCCGCGATGATCGGCTTGTAAATGTCGTAGCGCGCGGTAATCCCGGCGAAACCGCCTTTGCCGCGAATGGTCTCGGCGAGTTGCCCGCGATTCTCCGCGGTCCAGCGCAAATCGTTGCCGGCTGAAAAGCCCTTGTCGCCGGCCCCCGTCACGATCGCGACCCACGCCGACTTGTCCGCGACGAAGTCGTCCCACACGCTGTCCATCTCGGCGTGACACGGCGGATGCAACGCGTTCATCCGTTCGGGCCGGTTGAACGTGATGTAGGCGATATGGTTGCGCTTCTCGTACTTGATGAATTTCAGATCCATTTCGCTTTTCACTCCCTCGCTGATTTTTCCATTGGTATTCTACTGCTCGTCGAGCAGTTCGAAAAACGCGTCGATGCTCCGCATCAGTTGCCGCCTGATTTGTGCGCGGCTGCCTTCGATCAGATGCATCGTGACTCGCCCGCTGGTGCCGTCGGCCAGGCCGACCCGCGCATCCTCGACGCCCGCGACGATCCCCTGGTCGAAAATCCGCATCCCGTAAACCAGCGATCCGCGCTGCGACGCCCCTTTGACCAAAGTCAGCTTACGCGCCATCGGCGTCTACCTCGTTCATATCGGTTGCTCTATAGCATAACGTTGACAATCAAGGATGGCGCCCACAGAATTGCGCCGATGGATCGAATGGCAAGTAGAGTCCGATTAAGAAGAAAGAGCCCTGTCTTCCGATTCGCTCCGCGCGCGGTCATGTCGGCGGCGTTCATCGTCGCTTTGGCGGGATGCGGTCTCGCCTACCAGGCCGGCACTCGAATCAAGGCGACGCGGATGTCGGATTCAATCCAGGTCGGCCAGATGTCGCCCGAGATACATCAAGCGTGGGGCGAGCCCGACCTGCGAACCTATCTGCCGGGCGATACCGAGGTCTGGAGCTACCCCTATAAGCCCAACAGCAACGACATGGCAGCTGCGCTCCTGTACACCTCGTCCAAGGACGGCGACAAGGGGACGTTCCTCGATTTGAAGTTTGTTGGGGGCAAGCTCGTCTCATGGCAGGAGGCCGAGCATACTCTGCCGGCCAAGGGGCATACGGGGATCAGCATGGGAATCGGCGGAGGGCCGATTGGGGACGGGACTCAGACGCAGCCGGGAGCCGTGCACTACTAGTCGTAGCCAATGGCTGCGCGACCGGTCAGTGCCAAGAGGAACGGTACTTGCAAGTAGTCGGAAACATCGTGTCTAATTGAGCAGAAATGGGGGGAATGGTGGAAAATTCGGTGCGGTGGCATTGTCGTTGAATATGACTCCTTATGACCTGAATTCTTGCGGCCTGGCGCCGGCGGTTTCCGAACTTTTGTGGGGAATTGCCTGATGGCGACCGCACGAAAAAGCTTCGAGGCAATCCTGCTGGACCGCTCGTGGGTCTCGGCGCAGGACCTTGACAAGGCGCGCCAACGCAAGAAGCCCGGCCAGGAGCTGGCCGACGTGCTGGTCGAGATGGGCGCACTGGAGCCGCAGCGGCTGGCGCGCGCGCTGGCGCAGGAATACCGGTTGCCGTTCCAGGCCCATATCGACGAGCATTCGCTGGACCCGGGCCTGGTCTCGAAGGTTCCGATCAACTACGCCAAGAAAAACCGCCTGCTGCCGCTATCGAGCGCCGACGGCACGGTAAACGTGGCGATCGCCGACCCGGCCAACTACGAGCCGCTCGATGACTTGCGAATCCTGTATAGCGCGAAGATACATCCGCTGGTCGCGCCGGCCGAAGTAATCGCAGAAGCAATCAACCGCGCGTACGACCAGGCTTCGGCCACCTCGGCCGAGGACCTGATGATCGACCTCGCGGAAGAGCGGCTCGACGTGGTCGCCAGCGAACTGGCGTCCGAGCCGCTGGACTTGCTCGAGTCCGACGATTCGGCACCGATCATCAAGCTCGTCAACGGCATCCTGTCGCAGGCGGTCAAGGACCGCGCGAGCGACATTCATATCGAAATTTTCGAAACGGAAATGGTGGTGCGCTTTCGGGTGGACGGGATGATGTACGACGTGTTGTCGCCGCCCAAGCGCTTTGCGCCGGCGATCACGTCGCGCGTCAAGGTCATGGCCGGCCTCAATATCGCCGAGAAGCGCCTGCCGCAGGACGGCAGAATCCGGCTGCGCATCGCGGGCCGCGATATCGATCTGCGCGTCTCGTCGATACCGACCGCGTTCGGCGAACGAATCGTGCTGCGCCTGCTGGACAGAGCGCAAGCCGTCGAGGTTGTAAACCTCGACCATCTTGGTTTTTCCGGCGAGAACCTGCAGCGGCTTGACCGGCTGATCCGGCAGAGCCACGGGATCATCCTGGCGACCGGGCCGACGGGCTCGGGCAAATCGACGACGCTGTACGCTTGTCTGAGCCGAATCAACTCGCCCGAAAAGAACATCATCACGATCGAGGATCCGATCGAGTACCAGCTGCGCGGCGTCGGCCAGATGCAGGTGAACCCGAAGATCGAGCTGACGTTTGCCAGCGGCCTGCGCTCGATTCTGCGCCAGGATCCCGACGTGATTATGGTCGGTGAAATCCGCGACAGCGAAACCGCGGAGATCGCCATCCAGGCCGCCTTGACCGGCCATTTGGTGTTCTCGACGCTGCACACCAACGATTCGTTTGGCGCGGTGACGCGGCTGGTGGACATGGGAATCGAGCCGTTCCTGGTCTCGTCGTCGATTCTCGCCGTGCTCGCCCAACGCCTGATCCGCAAGCTCTGCCCCGATTGCCGCGAGCCGTACCTCCCCGGCGAATCCGAACTTGCGCGGATCGGACTCAAGGGCGGGGACATGACGGCCAAGATCTGCCGTCCCAAGGGATGCCGCAATTGCCGCAACACCGGCTATCGCGGCCGAATGGCGATACAGGAACTGATGATCATGGACGATGAAACGCGATCGCTGGTCATGCAGAATGCCGACGCCGCGACGCTGCGTCGCAAGTGCACCTCGCAAGGGATGGTGCTGCTGCGCCAGGACGGCGCGGCGCGCGTGCTGCGCGGCGAAACCTCGATCGAGGAACTGCTGCGGGTCACGCAGGAAGACATCGACTAGCGCGCGCTTTGGTCTTTTTTCACCGATGCCAGTATTTGCTTATCGAGGACTTGGCGCCGACGGCCGCGCGGTAAACGGCGTGGTCGACGCCGACAGCGCGCGGACCGCGCGCGGCAAGCTGCGCGCGTCGGGAATTTTCCCCACCGATCTCAACGAGGAATCCACCGCCTCCGAGCGGCAGGCCGCGGCCCGCGAGTGGTTGCCCTCGCTGTGGCGGCGCAAGATGCCAGCCGCGGACCTGGCGCTGCTGACGCGCCAGTTGAGCGCGCTGCTGGGCGCGGGCGTGCAGCTGGTGGATGCGCTCACCGCGCTCGCCGATCAATCGGCGCGCGCCGCGACCAAGAAGATGCTCTCGCAGGTGCGCGAGCGGGTGCGCGAAGGATCGTCGCTGGCCGACGCGCTCTGCAATCATCGCGACGTTTTCTCCGACCTTTATATCGGGATGGTGCGCGCCGGCGAGCAGGCGGCGGCGCTCGAGGCGGTGCTGGACCGGCTGGCCGAGTACAGCGAACGCCAAAATGAATTCGTGACCAAGGTGCGCGGCGCAATGACTTATCCGATCATCATGATGTGCGTCGGCACGGCGATCATGGCGTTCCTGGTGGCGTACGTGGTGCCGCAGGTCGCAACGGTTTTCGAGGAACAGCATGCGGCGCTGCCGCTGGCGACCAAGATCCTGATTGGATTTTCGGCATTCGTCACCGGCTACTGGATCGCGATCCTGCTGTTGCTGGTCGGGCTGGTGGCGGGACTCAGCACCGCGCTGGCGACGGCGCGCGGGCGGCGGATTTACGACACTGCGGTCCTGAAGATGTGGTACCTCGGGCCGACGATGATTCGAATCATCTGCGCGCGCTTCGCGCGGACGCTGGCCACCCTGCTCGCCAGCGGCGTCCAGTTGCTGCCGGCGCTCGACGCGGTAAAAGGCGTCGTGACCAACGGTCTGCTCAAGGACGCGGTCGAGCAGAGCCGTGAAAGTATCCGCGAAGGGCACGGGATGGGGCAGACGCTGGCGCAGAGCGGGCTTTTTCCTCCGCTGCTGATCGAAATGATCCGGGTCGGCGAACGTTCCGGGGAACTGGAGCGGATGCTGGAGCGGGTCGCCGACAACTACGAGCGCGAGGTCTCCCACTCGCTGAGCCAGATGACCACCATCCTCGAACCGGTGATGACGCTGGTGATGGCGGCTGTTATTGTATTCATGATGCTGGCGGTGCTGATGCCGATCTTCCAACTCAACCAGCTGATGCAATGACAAACGCCGCGGAGGTATGCGCGATGAAGTCCCGCCGATACAACCAGGATGGATTCACCCTGATCGAAATCATGGTGGTTATTCTTATCCTGGGGCTGCTCGCGACAATCGTCGTCCAGAGTCTGCGCGGCGCCGCCGACAAGGCCAAAAAGACCAAGGCGCAGGCGGATCTCGCGGAGATCAAGACCGCGCTCGATCGCTACTACCTCGACAACGGCTACTACCCGAGCACCGATCAGGGTTTGACCGCGCTGGTTTCGGCGCCGACCAACGGCCGGGTGCCCGCCAACTACGAAAGCGGCGGGTATATCGAGCGGCTGCCGCAAGATCCATGGGGGACCGCCTACTTCTACCAGAGCGACGGGAACTCGTACGTTCTGAAGTCGTTCGGCCCGGACGGGGTCGAAAGCTCGGACGATATAGACGCGAGTCAAACGCAGTGATGGCGCCATGAAATCGAGGCCCGGTCCAGCTCCCCGCCGCGCCAGAGCGATCGCGCGCGCGCTCCCGGGCGATTCGATGCGGTCCGGATCGCCGGGCTTCACGCTGCTCGAACTCGCGGTCGTAATCTTCATCATGGGCCTGATGCTGTCGGTGGCGATGCCATATCTGGGCGGATTTCGTCAGGCCGCGCTGCGCAGCCAGGCGCGCCGGCTGGCGGGCCGCGCAACTTACATGTTCGATGAGGCGGCCGGGCACAAGCTCGTCCTGCGGCTGATCTTCGATTTGGACAACAATGGCTACGCGGCGGCGAAGCTCGATCCGTATGCGGTGCAGCCGGTGTTCGCGGCCGACAACAGCGTTTCGGGACGGCCGGTAATGATGCCGGCGGCGATTCGGATTCGCGACGTAACCATCGAAGGAATCGGCACCGTCAATCGCGGCACGGTCGCGACCACTTTCTATCCCGAGGGCTACGTCGATGCGACCGTGGTGCATCTCGATGACGAATCGGGCGACGTGATGACGCTGGAATTTTCTCCACTGACGGGGCAGGTCGCGATCATCAGCGGCGACGTGATGCCGTCGGGGATGTCGCGGTGAATCTTCTTCGCCGGCGCGCGGGCGCGTTTACGCTGATCGAAGTGATGGTCGCGATTGCGATCCTCGGCATCGCGCTGATGGGCCTGCTGGGGCTGCATCATCAGAGCATGCAATCCGTCATTCGGGCTCAGCAGATGACGCGAGCCGCGATGCTTGCGCAGGCCGTGATGACGGAGGCGGAGATCGAGCGATTTCCGGATCTCGGCTCGACCAAGGGCGATTTCCAGGCGTCGTTCGGCGCCGAGTTCCCCGACTTCCAATGGCAGCGGACGGTCGAGGCCTCGGGGATGTTTCCCGATGTTCGCAAGGTCAAGGTTGCGATCTATTACGGCCCCGGGCTTTCGCAAAGCTTCTCGCTGGTCGAGTTCCTGCATTCGCCGATTCCGCCAGATTTAAATCAGCTACCGACGGGGACGCGATGATTAAGCGGCGTATCGGGACGCCTCAGGCGCCGCGCGGCTTCACCCTCATCGAGATGATGCTCGCGATTGGGGTGCTGGCGCTGATCCTGGCGATGCTGGCCAGCTCGTTCAGCACCATCGCGCATAGCAAAGTGCACGCTGAAGGACGGCTCATGGTCGATCGCGAAGGCCGCGCCCTGCTGTGGCAACTGAGCAAGGAATTGACCAATGCGGTGCAGACTCCGTACGCGTTCAGCAACGTTGCGCTGCTCGGCAACGGACACATGGGCAATGGCGCGGCGATCGATAGCATCACGATGTCCACGTTCAGCGCAGGGCATCGCCGCGCAATTTCCGGGATGACGCCCGAGAATATCGTCACCTACAGTTTGACTCCGAATCGCGATCAGCCGGGCTGCTACCTGCTGCAACGTTCGCAGCAGAGCGGATTGCTGACCTCCACGGCCGGGCAGCAATCCATGGTGCTCGCGGACAACGTGCTCTCGCTGCATATCCGTTATTTCGACGGCCAGCGCTGGGGCGAGAGCTGGGATTCGTCGAGTCTGCCGCTGGGACAGCAGTTGCCGGTCGCGGTGGCGATCCAGATTGAGATGGCCGCGCCGAACGGCCGGGTAATGGACTTCGCGACGCAAGTCATCGTGCCGATGGGAATAGCCCAGTGGTAACCCGGGGCCACAAGAACGAGCGCGGCGTGGCGATCCTGGCGGTGCTGCTGGGAATCGCGCTGATGACGTTGATCGTGGTGGATTTCGCATTGACGTCGGGACTCGGATTCGTGTCGGCGGCGAATCAGGCCAATGAACTGCGCGCCGGTTACCTGGCGCGGTCAGCAGTCAATATCGGTCTGGCGCTGCTGGCGGAGGACGCGCGCTCCAAGCTGCAGCAAATTCCAACGCAAGCGGCAGCAACGCCCTGCGAAAGCTTCAACGACGTATGGGCGGCGCCGTTTCCGCCGATGCCGCTCGAGGGCGGCATGGTCTCGTTGACGATCGTGGACGAAGCCCGCAAGCTGCCGATCAATGCGATGATCAATCAATCCGGCCCTCAAGCCGGCACTCCGAACCAGACCGCGATTGCGAAAGTACAACGGCTGTTCACGATCCTCGACGTGGACCCTGACCTGATTCAAGGTATCATCGATTGGATTACGCCGAGCGGCGCCAATTCGACCGGCGGTACCGGAGACTTCTACGCGAGGCTGGTACCGCCGTATCAGCCGCGCTATGGCCCAATGCCAACGATTGGCGACTTGCAGATGGTGGCGGGGTTCAACGAGGCAATCTTCAATCGGGTGAGCCCGTTTCTGACCGTGATGCCGCTGACGGGGACGTACGCCAACACCGCGCCGCTACAAGCGAACCCGACCGGCGGGACGCCAAAAGGGAACGCCGCGGCCGCGGCGGCGCAGGTGAACGCCAACACCGCGGCGCCGCAGGTGCTGGCCGCGCTGGAGCCGGAGTTGATGGAGGATCAGAAAATCGTGCAGGAGATTGTCGAGGCCCGCGCGATTAAGCCGTTCACCAAACCCAACGACATCATGAACCTTCCGGATGTGGGCCCGGTAGGACAGCGCCTTTCGCGGGACGTAGAAATGCGCAGCCAATTTTTTACGATTATCGGCACCGGAACTTATGCGGGCGCCCGCAAAATCATTACCGCAACCTTCCATCGCGAAGGCAACGGCATCGGCGATCTCGCCGCGTGGCATGAAGATTAAGGTCCAGGGCGCATAATGGCTCAACGAATACTTGCGCTGGAGTTGGTGGGCGACCGGGTGCTCGCGGCGGTCGCGGAGCGCTCGTGGAATTCGTTCAACCTCACCGGCATGTACGATAAGGTTCGCGCCGATGACGAGGCCGACCTCAGCGGCGCTCTGTCGCGTCTGATCGCCGAGACTGGCCAGCCCGACATCGTGATATCGGCACTGCCCGCGGATCGCGTCGCCAAACGCCTGCTCGAACTGCCGTTCAAGGATGCGCGCCGGCTGCATCAGGTGGTTCCGTTCGCGCTGGAAGAGCACCTGCCCTTCCCGGTCGACAATGGCGCGGTCGCATTTACCCGCGTCGGGCGCGAGGGCGACAATACGCTCGTGATGGCCGCGATGGCTCCCAAGGCCGAGCTGCAGCGTCATCTCGATTTGCTAAAGAAGGCGGGACTCGATCCCAAGACCATCACGCTGGCGCCGCTCGCGCTGGCCGCGATGTTCACGCGCGCGCAAAACGGCGCCAAACCAATGGCGCACATGGTGGTCGAAGGCGACGAGTCATCCACCTCGGTCGTGCTCGTCGACCTGGGGGGAACGCCGCGCGCGCTGCGTTCGATGCCGGGCGGACTGATGATGTCGGACGGATCGGCGGTCTCGCAGGACGCCGCGGCGCCGATCCTCAACTCGGTGCGTCAGACCTTGCTCGCGCACGGCGGGGAAATGGATCAGACGGAGGTGATCGTCGCGGGTGCGGCGGCGGCGTATCCGAAAGTGCGCGGACTGCTCTCCGATTCGCTCGCCATGTCGGTGCGTGACGGCGGCGCGTTCGATTACACGGGGATTTTCGAAGGGTCGGTGCCGAATACGGGCAAGCATTCATCGTGCGTGGCGATGCTGCTTGGCGAGTTGCCGAGCAAGCCGCTCGATCTGATCAATTTTCGCCAGGGCGAATTCCTTTTTCGCGGCCGCATCCGCGGAGATCTCACCCCATTCTATACCTCGGGAATCCTAGGCGCTGCGCTGTTGGGCGTGATAATTTTTCATTTCGCGCTGGGCGTGTACGCCAATCTCCATCGGCTCAGCCAGCTCAACACAGAAATCGCCGCCGTCGCCGGACGGGTCCTTGGCGAGACCAATCCCGCCAACGCCAAGGCGCAGTTGAAGGCCGGCATCGCGAAGATGAATCATCGGCTGACTCTAATCGGCGGCAACCTGACTCATTCGCCGCTCGACACGCTGTGGGCGGTGTCGCGAGCCTTGCCACCGCGATTTCCGGTCGAGATGGCCGACGTTCAGATCGATTCCAACGGCTTGCGCGTGACCGGCCAGGCGGATTCGTTCACAACCGTCGATCAGGCGAAGAAAGCGCTCGACAAGTGCGGCTACTTCGGCTTGATCGAAGTCGCTCATGCCAAGGCGGGATCGGATCCGAGCAAGGTGGATTTTCGGATGGACGCAAACTTCAAGGGCGCAACGCCGACGAATGAGCGCGGCGAAGCTGGCGAATGAGCGCGACGAGCAGCTGCAATGTTTAGAGAATGGATTGACAATTTGCGCGCACGAGCAATGGAATTGCTCCGGCCCTATCTCAAGCAAGCCGCGACTCGCATCGATCCGCTGATCGCGCAGGCGCGCGGGCGCTACCAGAAACTCGAACCGCGCGAACGCGTCCTGGTGCAAATCGCCGCCGGCCTGGTCGGAGTTTTTCTCATCTACAACCTGATCTACATGCCGATCGTGGATCTGAGCTCGGGACTGCAGGACAGGATTGTCCAGCGACAACACGATCTCACCGAAGTTCGCCGGCTCGCCGCCACTTATGCGCAGATCAAGGCGGACCTCGCCTCGGCCGAGCAGCACACGGTTCCGCCGGGCAAGGATTTCTCGCTGTTTTCCGTGGTCGAAGCGTCGATGACCAAGGTTGTCGGGCGCCAGAAGATCGGATCGATCACGCCAGGCGCCGATCGCAAGCTTTCCGACGGGTTCACCGAGTACAGCGTGGAGCTGAAGCTCGACGACGTGAATCTCGCGCAGTTGGTCGATGCGCTTTACGGAATCAATTCGCTGCCGATGCCGATTGGCATCTCGAACATTCGCATCCAGCGCCGCACCCACGACACTCATTCTTACGACGTTGACCTCACCTGTGTTGCGCTCGCCAAGAATACCTGAAACGCCCGGGAATTTGTCCGCGCAATACCGGCGAACCCGTCTCGTTCGAGTCGGTTACGTAGCGGTCGGACTGACGCTTTTCGCGGCTTACCTGATTTCCACCTTTCCCTACTCCGCAACTCTCTCGAAGGTCCTCGCGCCGATGGGCCTCGAGGTTTCCAGCGCGAGTCAGAGCGCCAGCTTTCCCTTCGGCGCACGACTGGCCGGCGTCCGCCTGAGCTCGACCAGGCCCGCGGCTGCCGGTCCGCTTATCGAGAGCCCGGCCGTCACGATCGCGCCCGCGTTTCTTTCGATGCTGACGTTGCATCCCGGCGTTCGAGTAAAGGCCGCGCTCTATGACGGCGTCGTGAACGTCACGCTGCGCCCCAGCGGCGGCGGCACCGCTATCAGCTACGACCTCAACTCCGTGGATATAGCCAGTCAGCGCCTGGTCGCGATTCCCGGCGCGGCGGCTGCGGGCACGCTTTCTGGAAGCGGCAATCTGTGGCTATCCGCCGGTGACATCGCCGAGACCGGCGACGGCGAATTGAGCGCCGCGGGACTGACGCTCATGTCGCCGTTCGCGGGATCAACGATTCGTCTTGGAGACGGGCATTCAAAGTTCAAATTGGATCAAGGCAGGTTAACGATAGAGGAATTGAGGACCAGCGGCGGCGATTTGACGCTGACCGCCGTGGGAACCATCCAGCTCGCGCCCGACCCGGGTCAAAGCGAGCTCGCGATCGAATTCACTCTCTCCCCGGCTCCGGCCGCCGCCTCGCAGTTGGCGGTCCTGCTCGCGCTATTGCCGCATCCGCCCGGCGCGCAGCCCTATCGATTGACCGGCACGCTCGACGCGCCGCGAGTCAGCTGACGAATTGAAAAGGTGGGAAAGCCGCTCACGCCGGCGCGGACATGAAAAATTCCAGCACCGCTTCCTTGTAATGTTTGTCGCCTGGAGCGCTTAAATGATCGCGTCCTTCAAGCATCACAAGTTTACTGCCCGCAATTGAATCGCGCAGCAGCGTGGGATTACCGACCAGCACGTCCTTGGTCCCGATTACGATCATGACCGGCACGCGAATTTTCTGCGCCGCTATATGCTCGGCGGTAAAATCGTCGCGCGCCGCGCCCATGCACGCAGCCAATGCTTTCAAGTCGTTGCCGGTGCTCTCCGCGAATCGGCGAAACTCCTTTGCCCGCTGATCTGTAACTCCTGAAATATTTTCGGCGAGCAACGCATCGACGATTGGTTTGCGGCTGAAAGATGGCGCCGTCGCCGACACCGCACCGATTCCGCCGACCACGGCTGCGCGCAAACGCTCCGGATGCGACATCAGCAGACCCGTCACGATTCGCCCGCCCATCGAGTAGCCCATGATCAACGTGCGCTTGATTCCCAGATGGTCCATCAGCCGGATCACATCCTCGGCCATGGCTTCGCCGCCGTACGCCGCCGAATCGTGCGGCTTGCCGCTGTTGCCGTGGCCGCGGCAATCCAGCGCGACCACGCGGTAATGCGGTGCGAGCGTGGTGAACCAATTCGTCGCGCCCCAGTTATGCTCCGCGCGCGACGCGAAGCCGTGCACCAGCACAACCGGATCGCCGCTGCCGTGTTCCTCGAAATAAATCTGCACGCCGTCGGAATCGAAGTAAGCCATCGTTCAATACTCCTGGTTGCACTGTTCGTTCTGACCGGAGAAAAAATCCCGCCTTGCAGCCATCATCGAATAGCCGCACAATTTGCGCAAATCAAACTCGCACGGAATTTCAGATGGCACCAAACCAAAAACTCGGACTTCAAACCTCGATAGAGGCCGGCGCGTTCGCCGACCGCCTCGCACTCATCCGCGAGGCCGAGGACCTCGGCTACACTTCCCTGTGGATTGCGGAGGTCAGCGGAGCCGACGCGTTCGTCAGTCTCGCCACGCTTGCGGTCAACACGCGCAAAGCTGAACTGGCCACCGGCGTCGTACCTATTCAGATTCGCACGCCGGGCGCGATGGCAATGGGATTCCTGACTATCAACCAGCTATCCGGCGGCCGCGCCATCGCGGGTCTGGGCGTGTCGAGTCCGGTGATAGTCGAACGATGGCACGGAGCATCGTATAGCAAACCGGTCACCGCGATGCGCGAATGCGTCACGATCATGCGCCAGTTGTTCACCGAGGGCCGCTCGAAATTCCAGGGCGAAGTGTACAAGTCCGATTTCCGCCTCAGTATGCGTATCACGGCGCCGCATCCGCCGAAGATTTATCTGGCGGCGCTCAATGCCCCGATGCTTCGACTCGCCGGCGAAGTTGCCGACGGTGTCTTAATGAACTATTCGCCGCCCGAGGCAATCGCGCCGATGGTGAATCATATCCATGAGGGCGCCCGGGCCGCGGGGCGCGAGCCGTCCGCCGTTGACGTGGGCATCTACGTCCGCATGTGCATCACGGAGGACGAGGACAAAGCCGTCGATTCATTCCGGCGCGAGCTGGCCAGCTACGCATTCGTGGACAGCTACAACAAGATGTTCGCGCGCTACGGACTTGCGGCCGAGTTCGACGAGGTGCGCCGGCTTTGGAAGGAAGGCAAGCGCGACGAGGCTCCCAGAGCCATTACAGAGGAGTCGTGCCGCAAGATCGCGGTGTTCGGGAAGGCTCAAGCCGGCCGCGATTTCGTCGCGCGATTCCGCGCCGCCGGCGTGACGCATCCCGTGGTGTTTCCGATCGGACCGGCCGCCACCGCATCGCGCGATTATCCAAACACGATGCGCGCGCTGGCGGGAGCGTAAGCGCCCGACGCCATCTACTTTCCCTTGTAGTTTGGCTTTCGCTTTTCCATGAATGAGCGCGGACCTTCCTTCGCGTCCTCGGACTTCATCACTTCGCGCGCAATTTCGTTCTCGATCTTGAAGGCCTCTTCGTAAGGACGGCCCGAGCATCGCCGCACCGCCTCTTTGATCTTCCGCACGGCCAGCGGCCCGTTCTGCGCGATCGTCGCGGCGAGCTCGTCGGCCTTCGCGATCAGTTTTTCAGCCGGCACGACGTAGTTGACCAGGCCCAGGCGCCACGCCTCCTGCGCATCGATCCGGTTGCCGGTCAGCAGAATCTCCATTGCCTTACAGTACGGAATCTGGCGTGGGAGGCGCGCCAGCGAGCCGGCGGCCGGGATGATCGCCCATTTCACCTCTTGCAGCCCGAAGCTCGCGTTCTCCGACGCGACTCGAAGATCGGTTGCCTCGATGAATTCCATTCCGCCCGCGATGCAAAACCCGTTGACCGCGGAAATTACCGGCTTGTCCATGTCGTAGCCGCGCAGCAGCGCGATGTCGCCGAGCTTGCGGTCCGCGAGCAGCTTGCTGTCCCACTCGTCCTGCGGCTTTCGCGCGCCGGTCAACAGCGGGATCAACCGCCCCAGATCGGCGCCGGCCGAGAACGCGACCTTGCCCGCGCCTGTCACGATCGTCGCCCGGATTGCGTCGTCGCTGTCGATCTCCTTCCACGCAGCAGCAAGGCTGACGAGCATTTCGGGATTCAGCGAATTGTGGACCTCGGGCCGGTTCAGCGTGAGATAGGCGACGTGATTTCGTTTTTCGAAGATTAACGCGGGCATGGTGCGCTCCTTTTCCGTGCGCTGTGGCGAATTCAAGCGAACGCGCAGCGGCCCCGCGAAGTTACCATCAAACAGTCTTCGCGGGCCACGCCCCTTTACCCGCTGCTTCGCGGGCCGTTATGATTCCGCGAGACTCCCATTCTTCCGCACACAGAGGAGCCATAAGACTGCAATCTGTTTGAACGCTGAATCCACCATCGCCGCGTCCCCGCCTGCAAGCGAGTTCCCCGGAGCTCGCCAACTTCGTTCCCGCGACGTGTTCGGCCTGGTCGCTCGTGCGTGGCCGTTTATCCGCCCCTATCGCCGCCATCTCGTGTACCTATTCCTGGCGACGATACCGCTGCTGCTCAGCGGACTCCTTGCGCTCGACCTCACGCGCGTTTTCTTCGACGTCGTCGGTCATGGCGACGCCCTGACGCGCACGCAGGCGTGGATACTGCGCGTGCCGCCGCATGCGGACCGGCGTATGGTTCTGATTCACGCGTGCGTCGTCGCCGCGATCGCGTCGGTTGCCGGCCTGATCGTAGGCGCATTCACGCTGGGCTACGCGGTGTGGATTTTACAGCGCATCAGCAATCTCTTCCGCGTCAACCTCTACACCCGGATGCAGGAACTGAGCGTGCGCTTTCATTCCGAGGAGAAGATCGGCGACGCGATTTTCCGGATGTTCCAGGACTCCGCCGCGATTCCGAATGTGATTAACGGCTTGATCGTTCAGCCGCTGATTTTCATTCCCGCCGCCACGGCCTCGATCCTCTACCTGGTCGCGTACGACTACCGGATGGCGCTGATCGCCGCTCTGCTGATGCCTGCGAACCTCATACTGGCGTGGATGTTCGGCGATTCGATGCGCAGCGCTTTCATCCGTGAGCGTGAGACGATGGCGCACGCCACAACGCGGATCGAAGAAACCCTCGCATCGATCAAAACTGTCAAAGCCTTCGGCACCGAGGCTCGCGAAGCGGAAAACTACGCGCGCGACAATTGGGACGCATTCATTGCCGCCCGCCGCGCACGCCTGATGCTCGCGCGCTACCGTGTCATGACCAACACCGTTCGCGGTCTCGCTTACGTTGCGGCGCTGTACGCCGGCGCCACGGAAGTGATGGCGGGTGGAACCGCGGGGCTGGCGCGCGCCGCGGTTTCGCTTGGACTGTTCCAGGGTTCGCTCGCGCTGGTGGGCAGCGTCAGCGCCCGCACGCGAAATCTCACCAACCTGTGGGGCAGCATGCAGGACGTGGTCGTTGCGATATCGCGCGTGCTCGAGATGCTGCGCCAAACGCCGGAGCAAAGCGTCAGCAGCGGCCGTGGAATCCCGCCAAAAAACGCGGCGGTCCTGGCCTTCGACCACGTGACGTTCGGCTACGACCCGCGGACGCCCGTCCTTACCGGCGTGAATTTCGAGGCTCGGGTCGGGCAAATTACCGCGATCGCCGGCCCCAGCGGCTCCGGCAAGAGCACGATCATGTCGCTCATCGTGAGATTTTTCGATCCGACGGCGGGCAGCGTTCTGCTCGACGGCGAACCGATTCGCGACTTCGATCTTCCGGCGTGGCGCGGCATGCTCTCCGTCGCGCTGCAGGAAAATCCGCTCTTCACCGCGACCCTTCGCGACAACGTGGCGTATGGGCGCTCGAACGCATCGACCGCCGAAGTTGCCGAAGCGATTCACCGCGCAGGCCTCGGTGACTTCGTACGCTCTCTGCCGGCCGGTCTCGACACCATGCTCGGCGAGAAGGGCTCGAAACTTTCGGCCGGGCAGGCGCAGCGACTCGGTCTTGCACGCGCGATTTTACGCGACGCGCCGATTCTGTTGCTCGACGAACCGACCTCGGCCCTGGATGTGGCGACCGAAGACGCCGTGATGCGCGGCGTGCGCGATTGGGTGAACGAAGCTCCCAAACGGCGCATGGCGATTATCGCCACGCATCGCCGAACCACCGCGTCTCGCGCCGACCGAATTTTTAGGCTTGCCGCCGGCCGGCTCGTTACCGCCGACGGATCCGCGCTCGACGACGGCGCAATCCGCGAGGCGAGCAATGCCTGACGCCGCCGCATCCGCCGCCGACTCCGCGCAATCCCGACCTGACTCGCGTGCGAATCTCCTTTACGCCGACGAACAGGCTCCGCTCAATTGGCGCGAGGCCTGGCGCCTGCTCGTCAAGAGCTGGCCGTTTATCAGCCGCCATCGCCGGCTTCTCGCGATCAAGTGCGCGCTGGTTTTCGTCTCACTGACCTTCTTTCTGATGACGCCGTGGCCGCTGAAAATCGTGATCGACAACGTGATCGACGCCCACCCGCTGACCGGCATCCCAGCCGCCATTCTGATTCCGATCGCCGGCGCCAGCCGAACCTCCATCCTGGTCGCCGTCACGCTGTTTCTGGCGCTGGCGGTTATTCTGATCGGGATGACCGCCGGGAATGCGGAGGGGCTCGGCACCAATGTGGCGAGCGGCGGACTCGACCAGGCCGGCCTCACCGCCAACGACGCCAACGACGGCGGCAGCCTGTGGAACGGTTTGTTCGGCTACCTGGAGACGCGCGTCACGATCGATCTCACGCAGCGGATGAACCAGTCCGTGCGCACCGCGGTCTATGAGCGATTTTTGCGCTCGCCGCTGGCGCTTTACGCCGATCAGAAAATTGGCGACGCCGTTTTCCGCGTGATGTACGACAGCGCGTCGATCGCTCCGGTATTTTATCGCGGCGTGCTGGCGCCAATCATGTCGCTGGCGATGTTCGCGATGGCGCTGCTCGTGCTCTCCGCACAATTCAGCAATCAGCCCGTGATCATTGTCGCCGCGATTCTCTTTCTGCCCGTGATCGCCATCGGCAGCAGCCTCTTTGGACGCGTGCTGCGCACCCAGAGCCAGTCGATGCGCGAAAGCGGCAGCAACGTGATGGCGGCGTTCGAGGAGCGCGTCGCGCAGGTCCTGGTCATCAAGGCATTCGGACAGGAAAGCCGCGAGACCGCCGCCGTCGACGCCGCCAGCTGGCAGTCCTATCGCGCGACTCTCCGGATGCTCGCGATCGTGTTCGTGCTCACGATCGTGCTCGCTCCCTTCGGTAGCGTGCTGATCGGATACTGCCTTTACTATCTGATGATGCAGGTGGTTGCGGGCCGGATGACGCTCGGCGATATCGTCCTGCTCGCGAGCTACGGATCGATGCTGGCGAATCCAATGGCGATCATCGGCAATACGTGGGCCTCGGTGCAGACGTCGGTCGCGGGACTCCGGCGCGTGCATAGCGTACTCGATAACCTCGCTGAGCCGGTCGGCGACGCACGCCACGACGGACTCGGCAGACGCGTCGGCAACCTGGAATTCAGCGGCGTCGCTTTGGGCTACGGCGCCGCCACTGTGCTCAGCGGAGTCACGATGTCGATGCGCGCCGGCCAGATGGTCGCGCTGGCGGGACCGAGCGGATGCGGCAAGACTACGCTCATCTGCTCGATCCCTCGCTTTCTCGAACCGTCGGCGGGAACGATCGCCTTCGACGGCGTCGATTCGCGCGCCGTAGCACCCGACGCGATTCGCGCGCGCGTAGGATTCGTATTTCAGAACGAATCGCTGTTCTCGATTTCGATCGAGGACAACATCCGGTACGGAAGCGCCAGCGCCTCGAAGGCCGACGTTCGCGAAGCAGCCGCGATGGCGGGGGCGGCGGAATTTATCGATCGGCTCCCCGACGGATATTCGACGATGCTCGGGCGGCGTGGCGCGCGCCTCTCGGTCGGGCAGAAACAGCGAATCGCCATCGCGCGCGCGCTGCTTCGACGGCCGGAAATAATCGTCCTCGACGAACCGGCCGCGCCACTCGATCCCGGCTCAGAATCCGGTCTCATAAGAACGCTGGCCACGCTGGCGCGCGATCGAATCGTCATCATCGTCGCCCATCGCCCCGACACCCTCGCCGCTTGCGACCGCGTCTTCTTCATTCACGGCGGAACGATCGCCGCCTCCGGAACGCATGCACACCTGCTCGCGACCAACCCGGACTACCAGGCATATCTGTCGCAAACCGCCGCCGAAATTCCCGCGTGATTCTGGCCCGGCGATTGCTCCTTAAGTATGCCGGCCATGCGTGCGGTGATGATTTCCGCGCCAGCTACGGCGATGGGGTGATCTACGATGGCTGCGACTGTTTCCGAAACCGGCAACATGGTGCCCGTTTGGGCGGCGTACAAGAGCGACGATTCCGTTTTCGACGAGATGCTCGATCTTTCACTTAATCCTCGAAGTGGATGCGAGCCCGTCACCGACGCGTTGTTCTCGATGCCCTCGGCATACTTCGCGGAAGTTTGCGCACGCGCAGACGCAATGTTCCGCCGCATGGGCGTGACCTTCAACGTTTATGGTGCCGCCGACGGCTCTGAGCGCATCTTTCCCTTCGATCCCATTCCGCGCGTGATCGACGCCGATACCTGGGCAACTCTCGAGGCCGGCCTGATTCAACGCGTGCGCGCGCTCAACGCGTTCGTCGCCGACGTTTATGGCGAAGGATGCATCCTCTCCGACGGCGTGATTCCGCGCGATCTCGTTCTTGGATGTCCGCAGTTTCGCCGCGCGGCCGTGAGCATCAAGCCTCCGCTGGGCAACTTCGTCACTGTCGCGGGAATCGATCTCGTGCGCGGCGCTGACGGCCGCTTTTTCGTCCTCGAAGACAACCTGCGCACACCCTCCGGCGTATCGTACGTGATCGAAAATCGCGTCGTGATGACGCGCCTCGTTCCCGCCTTGATGCGCTCATGCCGCGTGCGCAGCGTCGAACGCTACCCCGCAGACCTGCTGCAATGCCTGATGGAGATGTCACCGACCGGCCGATCGAAACCCACCATCGCGCTGCTGACGCCGGGTCCTTACAACTCCGCGTTCTTCGAGCACGTTTTTCTGTCGCAGCAGATGGGTATCGAGCTGGTCGAAGGCCAGGACCTTGTCTGCGTCGATCGGAAACTCTACATGAAAGACGTTCACGGGCTTCGTCAGATCGACGTCCTCTACCGGCGCATCGACGATGATTTCCTGGACCCTCTAGTCTTCCGTCCCGATTCTCTCCTCGGTGTCGCCGGCCTAACCGCCGTTCTGCGCTCTGGAAACGCGGCCATCGCCAACGGCATCGGCACCGGCGTCGCCGACGACAAGGCGGTGTATGCCTACACGCCCGCGATGATTCGCTACTATCTCGCCGAGCAGCCCATTCTTCCAATCGTCGAGACCTATCTGCTTCGCGACCCCGAGGTCCGCGAGCACGTGCTCAGGCACCTCGACCGTTACGTCGTCAAGCCCACCGGCGCGTCCGGCGGCTACGGCGTCGTTATCGGACCCCAGGCCGACGAAAATGAACTTGCTGCGACCCGCAAACGAATCCTTCGCGATCCATCGGCCTTCATCGCGCAGCCCGTCATTGCGCTCTCGGTCCATCCCACGCTGATTCACACTGGCTCTGGGAGCGGTATGCAGCTGATGCCCGGCATATCGACTTTCGCCCCTTCGTGCTCCTGGGCGTGCGTCCGCGCGTGCTGGCCGGCGGTCTGACCCGCGTCGCACTTCGGGAGGGCTCTTTGATCGTGAATTCCTCGCAAGGCGGCGGCAGTAAGGACACCTGGGTGCTCGAGGCCTGATGCTCCGGCGAATCGCGAGTCATCTCTTCTGGACCGCCCGCAATTTGGAACGAGCCGAATGGCGTGCTCGCCTGCTCGACGTCAACTACCATCTCTTGATCGAGAGTCCGCCGCGCGACGCGCAGCCGTGGGCCGCCTTGCTCGCGATTTTCGAGGAGCGCGAACTGTTTGCGCAATGCTACCCGACCGACGACGAAGCCTCGATTATCAACTTCTTCGCGCTGGACACCGACAATCCAAATTCGATTCGAAGCTGCATCAACACTGCCCGCAACAACGCCATCTCGCTCCGCCATTACATTTCGTCCGAACTCTGGCTCGACCTGAACACGCTCTATCTGAACGCGCAGGAATGGACGCCGGAAGTTTTCGTCTCGCCCGGCGTATTCGCCTTCTTTGCCGATCTCAAGAACAGCTTCTACCGCATTTCCGGCATCCGCCATGGCACCATTCCTCGCGACCTCGCTTACGATTTCATGGAAGTCGGAATCATGCTCGAGCGCGCCGAGGACGTCGCGCGGATGCTCGACGTCAAGTACCACTTCCTGTTGCCGCTATTGGAAGATGTCGGCGGTCCGATCGACATGCTGCAATGGGCCGCCGTACTGCGCAGCGCCTCGGGATTCGAGGCTTATTGCAAGCGCTTCGGCAACGCGATCAAAGTTGAAAACGTCGTCGAAATACTTCTCTTCGATCCTACCTTTCCACGTTCAGCGCGCTTCTCGCTCGAGATGCTTGATACATCGCTCGACCGCATCGCCAGCCAGGCGCCCGAGCCCTCGCCGCCATTGTCCCAGCTCGAAGACCTCACGGCCCTGATGCGCTCCAGGAGGTCGCGCGAGGCGATCAATTCCGGCTTGCATCAATTTCTCGTTCAGATTCAGGATGGGTGCGCCGCGCTGGGGGACGAGGTGTTTCAACGCTACCTCAAGAGCGACTGACGCGATGCTGCTGCGGATCTGCCACACCACCCGCTTCGCATACCAGATGCCGGCCTATGAGTCGCACAACGAAGCCCGGATGAAACCGCTCGAAGGCGCGGGTCAGCGATGCGTCGAGTTTGAACTGGAAATCACGCCCGGTACATCAACGTTTGAATACGACGACTATTACGGCAATCGGGTCCACACGTTTTCGATCCACAGTCCGCACCCTGCCCTCATCGTTGCGGCCAGATCTCTCGTCGAGCGCCTGCCCACTGCGCACCCTGAAGCTGTGCCCATGGCCTTCAGCGACTTCCTGCTCGAGGACCATGCGCGCTATCAGACCGAGTACGACTTCCTGAGCGCAAGCCGCTATGTTCCGTTCAGCGATCCGATGCGCAAATTCTTCTGGCTGACCAAACCTGAGCCCTCCGAGGACGTGGCCGCTTACGCGAACCGCGTCGTCGCATTTATCCGCGACCAGTTTCTTTACGAGCCCGGAATGACGAAGGTGCAATCCACCGCCGACGAAATCTTGAGCGTGGGCGCCGGCGTATGCCAGGACTTTGCGCATCTTACCATCGGCGTGCTGCGCCTCGCCGGCATCCCCTCGCGCTACGTCTCGGGCTATCTAGCGCCTGACTCCAAAGGCGCGACGGAAAACATTGGCACGCAGGCCAGCCACGCGTGGCTTGAAGCGCGGCTTCCCGGTCTTGGCTGGACGGGATTCGATCCGACCAACGGATGCATCGTTGATGAGCGTCACATCAGCGTCGCCGTTGGACGCGACTACTCCGACGTCCCACCGCTGCGCGGCGTATACCGAAGTTCAGGCGGGAAACAAGTGATGTCAGTAGAACTACAAATCGCCCCGCAACCCGATCAACCGCACCCGTCCGGTTCCCGCAACAACTCCAATCAACAAAACCAGCAGTAGCCTTTTTCCTGACACCCCCCTCTCCTTCTCCTGCTTAATATCCTCTCCTTGTCCGAAGGAAAGATCTCACCGTTGGTGCTGCCCCGCTTTCAAGGGACCGGATTTGGCCGAAACCGGACAGCGCGCGCCCGATGGGTCGCCTTTGGCTGGCCCGGCGCACCGATAGTTCTCCGGAAGATTGATGCGGCGGGCCGGCCGGTTCGTCAAATCGAGCTCTGCGATCGGCACGCAGAGGCGGGCATTGCTCGCGCACGCAGGCGCGGCTTCGAGATATTCAACCGCCGCGATTGGCGGTAACGACGCCGGCCTCCGCGCCGGGATTTCACCCTTCTCGATTAGAGTTGGTTGTCCACGCTGGTCAGCACGCTGCTGATGGTCGTCCCCATGGTCTGGTAGGCAGCGAACACCACAACCGCGACTGCGGCCAGGATCAACGCATATTCCGTCATGGTTTGACCGCGGTTAGACTCCCGTATCCAAACGATGCACTTCTTGACCCCGTACATAACCTTACGCCGTTTGCCCGCTTGCTGATTTCCGTCCGTCCGGCAAACCGGTTACTTGAAACTCAGTCGGTTGTTGCTAGCGAGAAGCGGGCGCCAGACTCTACGGCAGCGCGCCATTTGTCGATTGCCTCGACGGTAAAGCGCCAGTCGCCCCCGACGCGGAACGCCGGAAGCTGATTTTTCTTCAGCATCCTGTAGATCGTCGAGGGATGCACCCGGAGGTAGCCCGATAGTTCCTGTACCGTCAGGACACTGATCTTCCCTTGATTGAATTTAACCATGTGATGCCCCTTCGCAACACGGGTTTAATTCGTTTTCCCCGCTTTAATGCTCATTTACGTCAGATGAACGGACCTTCAACATCCAATGGCAACCGGCGACCGCCTACCGGCCGCCGTCTCGGAAGCGGCCGGTAGGCGTCGTGTATTTGGGCGGCTACTAAGCTGGGGACTTTGCCCTTCGCCGCCCTGTCCGGGGGGACGGAACACCCTAATCGTCCAGTAGGTAGCACCTCGCCGCGTTCGCCGACCCGGCCGCGCAGATCGCAACAGCCATCGCTAATCCCGAAACGATCGTCTTGCCGAAAATGCTCTTCGGCAGATGACCTCGTTCCTCTGATTACGGCTTCGTACCCATTTTGCCTTCCGGCGAATTTCTGCGTACTCTACCCCAAATGAATAAAGATGCTTATAATTCGACACGGACGTATTTAGCCCAAAATGCCCCTACATGGCAAGCGGTCAAAACCAAGTAGTTCGGCTTGTAACAATCAAGCCTGCATGTTACACACGACGCCTTGCCTACCTCTACTTTCAGATAGCACAGTCGGGCGAAGGAGATAAATGTCATCGCTGCAAGATGAGCGAAGCGCGGAAACGCGGCGGCGGTTGCTTGACGCGACCGTGGCGTGCCTTTCCGCGCAGGGATACGCGGGCACGACGACGACCGAGATAGCCCGCCGCGCGGGAGTGTCACGCGGCGCGCAGATGCATCATTTTCCGAAGAAAGAGGAACTCGTGGTGAGTGCGTTGGAACACGTGTTCACACTGCGGCTGAGCGAAATGCGCGCCGTTGTCGCGGATCCACCGTCCGGAAGCCGGGAGCATCGCCTGGCCGTATTGATCGACAAGATGTGGCCGCTCTTCAAAGGGCCCCCATTCTATGCGTGGCTGGAATTAGTCGTCGCGAGCCGCACCGATCCTGCGCTCAACGACGCGGTGCGCGTGGCGAGCCTCGATTTCCTGGGGAGACTTCACGTCGGCCTCGGTGTACTGCTCGATTGGCCCACCGGTCGGGAAGACGAACTTTACGATTTGGCCATGATCGTAATCGGACGGCTCGAGGCGCTGGCGCTCGAGCGCGCGCTGTTTGCGCCGGGGGAAATCGATCCGCCGGAGTTTGTGCGTGCTTTGGAAACGCTCAAACGGGTCAGCGCCATGCTGGTGCGTGAGCTGGATTCATCGGATCCAATCCAGAAGCAGTGGGTGATCTGACGATGAGCGATGTACGATTTCTTGTACCACTCCCGCTCTCACGTCCTTGTTTGCAGACCCGAAGCTGGCTGACATTTTCAAGAGCTAACCGTCTTTAATTTCCCGCGCTCGATGTCTTAATTCAGACAGCTCGCGCCGGATGGGTCGCCTTTTCTCAGCGCCGCGCGCCCTGTTAAACTTGTCGGAGAGAGACACGCACCGCTGAATCCCTTGCCCAAAAATATAATAACGACCGGCGCCGCCATCGAAAAAACCGAAAAGCCGCGCGTCGTCGTCGACTTCGACCTGCTGCGCACCTACGCCGCGCAAAATTTCCGCGACCTCGGTGGCCATCCCGCCGCCAATAGCCGTCGCGTCCGCGCCGGCCGGATATTCCGCTCATCCCATCTCGCCGAAGTTCCACCCGAAAGTCCCATCAGCCGGCTCAAGCTCCGCACTCTCGTCACTCTTCAGAGCCGCGCCGAAGTGAAACACATGGGCGCGCCCGAGCCCGCCTCGCGCCGCGGCGTGCGATGGGAACACATCCCGATGGGCGACGAATGGTTCAACGACGAGGGCTACACGGAAATTGCCGCTCAAACCGGCCGCGATCATCTGGCGCTCGTGATGCACTTTCGGCGCGACTGGCGCCGCTTCTTCCAACTGCTCGCCGAGCGCGACGTTTACCCCCTGCTCTTCCATTGTTCCGCCGGCCGCGACCGCACCGGGGTTGGCGCCGCGATGCTGCTGTCGATGCTCGGGGTCGCTCGCAATCGAATCGTCGCCGACTTTCTCGAAAGCAACCTGGTCTATCCCAACCTTCCGCTCACGGCCGAGCAACTCGATCCGCTCTTCGAGCTCATCGACGAGAACGGCGGTATCGAAGGCTTCATGCGCGAGGTAATCGGCCTCGAGCCCGGCGAACTCGCCGTCATTCAGGAAGACCTGCTGGAAGATTGACCGCGTCGGACGCTCGCAGTCCAAGCGAGCGATCAGGCGGGCAGGTAGCCGTCGCGCAGCAGCGACTTGGCGATGATCATCCGCTGCACTTCACTGGTGCCCTCGCCGATTTCCGAGAGCTTGGCGTCGCGCATGTAGCGCTCGACCGGGAAATCGGTGACGTAGCCGTAGCCGCCGTGGATCTGCACGGCTTTGATCGTTGACCACATCGCGGTTTCCGACGCAAACAGCTTTGCCATCGCGGCCTCGCGCGCGAACGGCTTGCCCGCATCCTTGAGTGCGGCGGCGCGGCAGATGAGCACCCACGAGGCGTCGATTCTGGTCGCCATGTCGGCGAACATCCACTGGATTGCCTGGAACTCGGCGATTTTCTTGCCGAACTGTCCGCGTTCGAGCGCGTATGCTCGGGCTTCCTCGAATCCGCCGCGCGCGATTCCCGCCGCGAATCCGGCAATTCCGATTCGCCCTGCTTCGAGCACCTTGAGCGTCTGTCTGTAGCCGGCGCCGAGTTCGCCGACGAGGTTGCGCGCCGGCACGGTGACATTGTCGAAGATGACTTCGGCGGTGTCGGAGGCGCGCAGACCCAGCTTTTCGATTTTCTTTCCGTTCGAGAGGCCCGCCGTACCGCGATCGACGATGAATGCCGACACGCCGTCGCGTCCGCGCGAACTGTCGGTGATCGCCATCACGACATACACGTCGGCGACCGTGCCGTTGGTTATAAACATCTTGGAGCCGGTGATGGAATAGTTGTCGCCGACCCGGGTGGCCTTCGTGCGCATCGCGGCCGCGTCCGAACCCGAGCTCGGCTCGGTCAGGCACCACGCGCCGATCTTCCCGGCCTGGAGCATCGCGGGAACGTAGTGATCGCGCTGCTGGTCGGATGCGAAACCGGCGATGTGCCCGGTCGCGAGCGACATATGCGCGGCGCACGTCAGCCCTACTGACGCGTCGTAACGCGAGAGCCCCTCGACGACGAGTATCTGGGAGAGGGCGTCCGCGCCGCCGCCGCCGAATTTTTCCGGAAATGCGACGCCGAGAAAGCCGAGCTGGCCGAGCTGCTCTACGATGTGCCGCGGGAAGGTTTCCTCCTTGTCCCACCTCGTCGAATGCGGCTTGATTTCGCGCTCGGCAAAGTCGGTCAGCGTTTCGCGGATGCGCCGCTGCTCTTCGGTCAGATCGAAGTTCATGGCAACTTAACTGCGAGGGGCGACATTCTCGCGCACCCACTTGACGATGTCTTCGGTTGACGCGCCGGGGGTGAAGATTTGGCGGACGCCCATCTGCTTGAGCTTGACGGCGTCGTCGTCAGGAATAATCCCGCCGCCGAAAACGGCGATCTCGCCGGCGCCGCGCTCCTTCAGCAGGCGCATCACCTCGGGGAACAACGTCATATGCGCGCCCGAAAGGACGCTCAGCCCGACCGCGTCGGCGTCTTCCTGCACGGCGGCCTCCGCGATCATTTCGGGCGTCTGATGAAGCCCGGTGTAGATGACCTCGAAGCCGCCGTCACGCAACGCGCGTGCGATAATTTTCGCGCCGCGATCGTGACCGTCGAGTCCGGGCTTTGCGACCAGAATTCTGAGTCTCTTGTCCGCCATCACCTAAATCCAGCCTGGGTCTTTGTACACGCCGAACTCGGCGCGAAAGATATCGGAGACCTCGCCGACGGTCGCGTCGCGGCGCACCGCCTCGCAAATCGGTTCCATCAGGTTCTCGCCGGAGCGGCACGCCTCGGCGACGCGGGCCAGCGCTTCCCTGACGGCGACCGAGTTCCGTTCACGCTTGACCTTGCGCACGCGCTGAATCTGCCGCTCTTCAATCGCGGCGTCGATCTTCAGCGTCGCGATCGGAATTTCCTCGGGAATCGAATACTTGTTCACCCCGACCACGGTCTTGATTCCCTGCTCCAACTGGCGCTGAAAGTGAAATGCGGCCTCGGCGATCTCGCGCTGCGGATAGCCCGTCTCGATTGCCTTGACCATCCCGCCCATCTCGTCGATGCGCCGGATATAATCGTTCGCCTCGCGTTCCATCCTGTCGGTCAGCGCCTCGACCGCGTAGCTGCCGCCGAATGGATCGATCGTATTGGTCACGCCGGTCTCTTCGGCGATGACTTGTTGCGTGCGCAGCGCGACCATCACGGCCTGTTCGGTCGGCAGCGCGAGCGTCTCGTCCATCGAATTGGTGTGCAGCGACTGGACTCCGCCGAGCACTCCTGCCAGCGCCTGAATCGCCACGCGAACCACGTTATTGGTCGGTTGCTGCGCGGTCAGCGACGCGCCCGCGGTTTGCGCATGCGTGCGCAGCATCATCGATTTCGGATTCATCGCGCCGAAGCGATCCTTCATGATTCGTGCCCACATCCGGCGCGCGGCGCGGAGCTTGGCGATCTCTTCGAGAAAGTCGCTGTGCAGATTCCAGAAGAACGACAGCCGCTGCGCGAACTCGTCGACGCCGATCCCGCGTTTGATCACTTCATCGACGTAGCAGATGCCGTCGGCAATCGTGAACGCCAGCTCTTGCACCGCGGTCGAGCCTGCCTCGCGGATGTGGTAGCCGGAGATCGACACGGGATGCCAGCGCGGAACTTTGCGCGCGCAAAACTCAATCATGTCGGTGACGATTCTCAGCGCCGGGCGCGGCGGGCAAATCCATTCCTTCTGCGCGATGTACTCTTTGAGCATGTCGTTCTGAATGGTTCCGCCGACCCGCTCCCACGCAATGCCGTTGCGCTCAGCCACCACCAGGTACATCGCGAGCAGGATCGACGCCGAACAATTCACCGTCATCGAGGTGGTGACTCTGTCGAGCGGAATTCGATCGAACAATGTCGCCATGTCGTAAACCGTCGAGACCGCCACGCCCTCGCGTCCCACTTCTCCGAGCGCCCGTTCGTGGTCGGCGTCGTAGCCCATCAGCGTCGGCATGTCGAATGCGGTGGAGAGCCCGTCCTGACCCTGGCCGAGCAGAAAGTGGAAGCGCGCGTTGGTGTCCTCGGCAAGGCCGAAGCCGGCGAACTGGCGCATTGTCCAAAACCGTCCGCGATACATCGAGCCATACACACCGCGCGTGTAGGGAAACTCGCCCGGGTTGCCAATCGCGTCGTCGTACGAGCCGGTTACGTCGTCGGGCGTGTAGAGCGGGGCGAGTTCCATGTCGGACACGGTCGAGAAACGGACCGGGCGCTCGCTCGCCTGCTTGAAGGTCGTCTCAAGCCATTTCTTTTTGTTGCCCACAGTGCGCGACCCTCACCGGTTTTCGAGCACGCTGCTCGCGATTACCAGGCGCTGAATCTCCGACGTTCCTTCGTAAATCTCGGTGACCTTGGCGTCGCGGAAGAAGCGCTCGACTTTGAACTCCTTGGTGTAGCCGTAGCCGCCATGAATCTGCACCGCCTCGGTCGCGGACTTCATCGCGGTTTCAGCCGCGAACAGCTTCGCCATCGCGGATTCTTTGGTGCATGACTCACCGCGATCCTTCAGCGTGGCGGCGCGATGCGTCAGGAGACGGGCCGCGTCGATCTCGACCGCCATGTCGGCCAGCTTCCACTGAATCGCCTGGTACTGTGCGATCGGCTTGCCGAAGGTCAGGCGTTCATTCGCGTATTTCAACGACGCCTCGAGTGACGCGCGCGCGATTCCGAGCGCTTGCGACGCGATCCCGATCCGTCCGCCGTCCAGCGTTTTCATCGCGACCTTGAACCCCTGCCCTTCCTCCAGCAGCAGATTCTCGCGCGGCACGCGCATATCCGAAAAGCTCAACTGCGCGGAATGCGCGCCATGAATTCCCATTTTGTCTTCGACCCGCGTGACCGCCCATCCGGGCGTGCCGGTCTCGACCGCAAACGCGCTGATCCCACGATGCCCCTTGTCGGGCTGCGTCATCGCAAACACGATTGCGACCTTCGATTGCGGCGCATTGGTAATAAAATTCTTGGTCCCGTTGATCACGTACGAGTCGCCGTCGAGCACCGCGCGTGTCTTCTGACCCGCCGCGTCGGAGCCGGCCTCCGGTTCGGTCAGGGCGAAGCATCCGAGCCAGCTGCCGGTCGCCATCTTCGGCAGAAAATGGTTTTTTTGCCTGGCGGTGCCGAGCCCTAGAATCGGCCACGACGCGAGCGAGCAGTGCGCCGACATGATAACCGCCGTCGAAGCGCATTCGACCGCCAGTTCCTCGAGCACGAGCGAATAGGAAACGTGGTCGAGGCCTGCGCCGCCATATTGTTCGGGAAGGAATATGCCTAGCATCCCGAGCCGGGCGAGTTCGTCGATCGCTTCGGCGGGATATCGATGCGAGCGGTCGGCCTGGACGCCGATCGGTCCAAGCTTTTCGCGTGCGAAGCGGCGCGCAACGTCGCGGGCGCCGCGTTGCGCTTGCGTGAGTTCGAGATCCATCTCACTCCATATGTAGCTTAGAGCGATGGGCCCGGTCGATAGAACCGCGCGCCCGTTGGCACGGGCCCGTGGGCACGGGTAGCCAGTATTAAGAAAGGAAAACACGGGGCACTGAACGACTGCTCGGACTGGCCGCTCCGACGCCGCGGCGCGGTTTCCGACTTTTGAGCGAGGATTGGTCGCTCTGGATCGTGCTCATGCGGATGCGGGGCGGTGGCCGGGGTTGCGGTTTGAGTGAGTTCGAGATCCATCTCACTCCATATGTAGCTTAGAGCGATGGGCCGGGTCGATAGAACCGGGGCTTGGTGGTGCAAGTCCTCGGGCTGCTGGCTTTCTTCACGCTGGCGTTTCGCGGCGACGCCGCAGGGACGGGGGTGCAGCGGCAGTCTAGCAGACTTTTTCTTGACCACCATTTGTGCTGCAATTCTCAAGGAGGGTTCATTCGATGAACGGGCAATGGATTGGAACTTACGAGGGATCAACTACGGGGACAATAGTCGTCAACATCGACGAACGATCATCGCACTACCAAGGCGTAGCTTATTTGCTGGAGAGCGATGCGGCACTTCCTAGTTCAGCCGCGTTTTTCACGACTAAGAACAAAGAACAAACGTTCGCCTTTCGTACAGATCCAATTCTGGCGATTGATTCCCGCTCTGGAAGTCTGGTGGGGTGGGATGCTCTGAAGAGTCGCTATCGAGAGAATATGCCATTCTCGCGATATGCAGACGTGCAGGGTTCATTCGAAGAAGATGCATTGAACATCTCCTGGACCACGGACACCGGAGTAACTGGCCGCTCCACTATGCCCCGTTCAAAAGCCGATCAGCCCTCGGAGCTCCATGCTCTCGCGAAAGACTGGAATGCTTATAAAGAGCATGTGGCCAGCATTGAAGGAAGGCGATATTTATTTCGCGGCCAAAATAAGCCGTGGCGACTGCGGACATCGTTTCATCGGACGGGACGCGCGGATCTGACTAGATTCTTGCGGGAAGATATTCAGATCTTGCACAAACAGCTCAGCGCGCGCACCACACATGTTTTCAATCTGCAAATTCCTGATGAGAACGGCGCCTTCTTCAACTTAATTCAACACCATGGCTATCCCTCGCCTCTACTTGATTGGTCGTATTCCCCATACGTCGCGGCTTTCTTCGCTTATCGCGGGATCTCCAATTCAGATGCTGCCACCGCGACGGAAAGCGATAGCGTTAGGATTCTTGTTTTTGACTATGTTCAGTGGGCGCGCGACCTGCAACAGGTTCCTCTTGCCATGGCTCCTTGGCCGCATGTGTCATTTTTTGAATTCATAGCCATCGAGAACGAAAGGATGATTCCGCAGCAGGCCGCGTCAATGGTCACTAATGTTGATGATATCGAGGGCTACGTGCGGCAAAAGGAGTCTGATTCAAAGAAGTACCTTTCGGCTATCGACTTACCGAAACGTGACCGAAGGAGTGTGATGCGCGAACTCGCGTATATGGGTATCACCGCGGGCTCTATGTTCCCGGGTCTGGACGGAGCATGCGAAGAGCTGACTGAGCGGAATTTTCAGGTTTAGTGGTTTCCACGTCACTCACGGAAATAGGGGGGTCACTTGCCATCAGAATACTCATCCGTGATGGTTCGGCGGGTACGGGGACGGACTAAACCGCCGGGGTGGGCGGAAAGTTCGCACGGTCATCCGATCCGGCGCGGCGTCAACCCTCGGATTTCAGCGGAATTGGGGCGTGCTCTACACTAACCAGGCTGACGGCCTAGCTACGGCGGGCGACTTTATCCGCCAGCACCGCCAGCAGCAGCCCGAGCGTGACGTAGCCAAGGATCACTTCGATCGACACCAGAATTTCACCCGCCAGGTTGTTCGGCCTGACATCTCCAAAACCGAGCGTCGTGTAGGTCACGATCGAAAAATAGTACGGCGTGAAAGGAGTAGGAGAACGACCAGGAGCAGTGAGTATTCCGGGCGAGTGAGAATACACAAATCCGAAGTCGAATATCAGGCTTGAAGCGAACGCGACGATGCTCATCAGGCTGCGGCCATAATCGGTCAGTCCCCATAGCCAGAACCAGAATTCCCCCCACCGGCCGTGCAACTGCTCCTCGACGGTATCCGATAATCCTGATCGCTGGCATCCCGGACGAAAATGCGGTTTCCATAGCACGAGGAGAGTCCTTGGACGCCCCGGTATTGCCCCCTCATCATCCGCCTGCGATAGGGCGCAAGACCGAGATATGAGAGACCCGTGACGTCTGCGCCGGTTAGATCCGCCCCGCCGAGGTCGGCGTGTTCGAGGTGGGCCCCGCTGAGGTCGGCGTGTTCGAGGTGGGCCTCGCGGAGGTCGGCGTGTTCGAGGTGGGCATGGCGGAGGTCGGCGTGTTCGAGGTGGGCATATTCGGGGATGGCGTGTTCGAGATGGGCCTGGAAGAGGATGGCGCTTTCGAAGTGGGTCCAGCTGAGGAGGGCGTGTTCGAGGTGGGCATGGCGGAGGTCGGCGTGTTCGAGGTCTGGCGTAATTGAGGGGTTCTCAAGCCGCCACTGGTTCCACGCCGCGACACCTTCTTTGAGCTTCGCTAGATGTTCAGGATTGGCCACCGGGGTCTTCCTCCGCGCAGCATCTTCAGGCTAAAGGCGGAACTTAGCTGGAATTTCCGTCTTGCCTCTCCGATTTCAACCAGCCTTGTAGACCGAGTGCGCTCCTTTACACAAGTTCCAGCCGAAGTTGACGGCCCACGGCCATGGCTGCTTTGCGCAGCGTGCTTAACGTCACCGCGTCGTAGCCGGGATCGAGCAAGCGGTCGAGCGCGGCGCGGCTGGTGCGCATCCTGCGCGCCATTTCCGCCTTGGAAAAATGTCTCTCCTTCATGGCGCCTTCAATCTGCCGGGCGAGGACGCGCTTGATGGCGCTCGCGGTGACTTCCTCGTAGATGCCCTCCTCGCGGAGCCAGCTATCGAAGGATGATCCGATATGTTTCTTTTTCATGTGCCTACTCCCTTTATTCGCTTAAGTGCCAGAGCGATGTCGCGTTGCGGGGTCTTTTGAGTCTTCTTGATGAAGCCGTGGAGCAGCACCATATTTCCCTGGTCCACGCAGAAGAGAACACGCGCAATACGGCCGCGCGGCAAGTGGCTGCGGACTTCCCACAATTCGCGGCCAAGCCAGCGAACGAGCGGCATGCCGATCGGCCATGAAAACTCAACGTCCTTGATGTCCTCGCCGATCGCCTTGCGGTCTTCCGGCTCAAGGCCCTTCAGCCACTCACGCACTGGTTCGCGTCCTCTATCGGAGCGATAGAAGGATGCGGGCAGGCGCTTGAGACCCAGATTCATGGGGTACAGTATCAATTTTGGTACTTATGGTCAATCCGCTTTAGGCGCGGTGGGCGACTACGGGACGAGGCGGATTAACCGGGGGCCGCCGCGGGCGCGGAAAGTTCGCACGGTCATCCGATCCGGTGTGGCATCAACCATCACGGCGCCGTCGAGGTCGGTGCGCATCAGGATGGCGCCCGCTTCCGCGTAACGTTCGACCACCGCGGCCGACGGAAAATGAAAATGATTCAAATATCCGTCCGAGATGACCGCAGCCTCCGGACGCACGGCGGCAATGAATGCCGGCGTCGAGGAACTCGCGCTGCCATGATGCGGCACCTTGAGCATCGTCGCGTGAAGATCGCCGTTTTTGCCCACCATCGCGTGCTCGCCGGCCGACTCGAGGTCGCCGGTGAACAGCAATGACGCGCTGCCGAAACTGAATCGCAACACCATCGAGCTGTTGTTATGCGTCCGCGCGGCGCCGGCGCTCCCGTTGAGCGACGAAATCGCAACCCCGCCGATCGCCGCTACCGGCGCCGTGTCGCCCACCTGCACCATCGGAATTCCGGCGCGCTCGAGGTCGTCCATCAGGCGTGCGTAGCTCACGTCGCGGCTCGCAACTCCCGTGGTCCAGAACGCCCGTGGGGCGAAGTTCATGGCGATAAAATCCAGGCCGCCGAAATGGTCGATGTCGGGATGACTCAGCGCAAGGTAATCGACGTGCATGATTTTTTGCGACCATAAATATGCCGCGACAATCCGCTCGCCCGCGTCGAAGCCGCCGTAGGAGCTGCCGCCATCGATCACCATCACGCGCGAGCCGGGAAATCGCACCACCGCGCCGTCGCCCTCGCCCACCGACAGGAACGTCACGCGCAGATCGGGACTAAAGAAGCGGTCGTAGGTCCAGCATCCCGCGTCAACTATCAGCACGACCGCCAGCGCAATGGCGCATCGCGCATGCCATCCGAATCCGGGCTTGGCCGCAGGGTCGCTCAGAACGTCCTCGCGAGTCCGATCGTCGCGCAATCGCTTCGTGGTTATCGCCGCGGCCAGCGGAGCGAGCAACCAAATCATCAGCATCCCATAAGCGATTGCGAGTTCGAGAATTGTCGGTGTGAAGATGCGGAACCATGCCAACGGCCAATCGACGAACCAGGCCGCCAGCCAGTTGCCGGCCGCAAGCGCGTGGGCGCCGAATAGCAGTATCGGGCGCGCGGCCGGCTCCGACAAGAAACTCAACGCGGCTGCAACCAGTCCGCTGATGGTGGCGCCAAATGCCATGATCGGCACCACCACGGCGTTCGCGACCAGGCCGACAACCGCAAACTGGTTGAAGTGATACGCGGTGAGAGGAGCCGTTCCGACCATCGCCCAGAACGATACCGCCAGATAACCGGAAGGGGCTTCGATAAATCGCCATCGTGGCGACGAGGGCTCGCCGGGAAGCATCCCGATCCGTTTGCGGCGCGCGAACCAGGCGGCGAATCGGCCCATCCCGAGTATGATCGCAACTACCGAGGCAAACGAGAGCTGAAACCCCATGTCGGCGGTCGAACCGGGAAGCGCGACGCAAATCACGATTGCAGCAAGGGCCAACGACGCGATCGCTTCCCGAGAACGGTCGATCGCCACGGCCAGCATATACGCGAGCACCATCACCAGCGCGCGTATCGTGGACACGTGATGCCCCGCGATCGACGCGTACGCGCATACCGCCAGCATCGCGGCGACCGCGGCCACCTTGTTCGCGTAGCCGCGGTTTGCCAGCCCCGGCAACAGCATCATCGCAAGCCGCGCCGCGGCGAACATCGCGGCCGCCACGATGCTCAAATGCAATCCCGAGATAACCAGCAAATGCGCCATCCCGGTGCGCGCGAACGTTTGTCGAAGCGGCTCGCCGATTTCGCCGCGATCGCCTATCACGAGCGCACGCATCTCGGCGTTTTCAGGATAGGCAAGGTTCCGATCGAAGAATTCGCCGATGTGAGTTCTTATCGATTCAATCCGGCTTCCCGGAAAGCTCGAATGATGCCCGATGATTTGAAACACCGCCGAGCCGAGCGATCCTTTCGGCGCGGTCATCGTCGCGTCAATGCCGTCGCGCGCCATCAGTCCCGCGTAGTCGAATTCGCCGGGATTCCCATAGTTGCGCGGAAAATGAATTCGCGCGCTCAGCCTGATTTCGTCGCCCAGCTTGAAGGCTGCGCCACCGATTACCGCGATCCGGACATTGCCGCTGGATGGCAGCATGGCGCCGCCATGCTCGGCGGCCCGCTCGACCGTGACGTACAGCCGATCGCCATAAGCTTCGCGCTCGATCTCGCGATACATATGTCCTTCGATCGTAACGCGTGAACCGTCCACCATCGTGGCGATGCCATGTGACCTGCCCGGCGGATCGAGTACGTTCGCAACGGCCACTGTAGCGGTCAGTGCGAGAGCAACGTACGCTGCCGCAAGACCGAGCGTCCGCCGAGCGGCGAGAAACGCGCCGAGCGCTAATACGCCGAGCGCCAACGCAAGCGGCAGTGGAATCGCGATGTGAAAATTGCCCAGCGCATCTCCCGCGGCTACGGAGATTGCGACCGCGTAGATCGGCGCAACCCGTTCAAGCAGGCTGAATCCTGGAATCGAAGGTAAAATCTCGCGGGGCCTGATCGAATGCAGCCCGACAGGCCGCAATGCGGCGCGTTTTACGGAAAGTGCTCCCGCAGCGATAGCTACGCACTCCTTTGCGCATCAGCGGCGGCGTGAGGCCGGTCTTGACTTGAAGATTATGCGCCGACACAAGCAAGTAGCGCGACCAGCGATGTGTGCTCTGAAGAACTTTCGTGTCAATCGCCGGCGGGTGTGTCGTTGACTCGAGCGCTGGCGGTATTCGGGGGAACGGCGGATAACGCGAGCGGAAGAGCCGGTTGATCGGCGGAGTCGGCGGATTCTTCGACGTCGAGCAGCGCCGTCATTTCGTCGAGATGCCGGCGAATCTCGGCGGCAAGTTCGCGATTGAGTCCCTTCACCGCCGCGATCTCGTCGGTGGTCGCGTCGCGAATCCGTTTGAGACTGCCAAAATGACGGAGCATCGCGCGCCGGCGCACCGGGCCGACGCCGTCGATATCGTCGAGGACCGAGCGCAGCCGTGCGCGCCGTCTTAGTTCGCGGTTGTAGGTGATCGCGAATCGATGCGCCTCGTCGCGAATCCTTACGAGCAGGAACAGCGCGGTCGAATTTTTCGGCAGCACGATCGGATCCTTGCGCCTGGGAACGAAGACGCGCTCCTCGGACTTCATCACTTCTTTTTCGCGCCGGTCGTTGAGAACATGTTGCTTGGCCAGCGACACGCAATCGATCTGATCGGCAAGCTTGAACTCGCGGATCACTTCGAGCGCGACGTTCAGTTGTCCTTTGCCGCCGTCGATGACCCACAAATCCGGGTATTCCTTTTCGCGCACCGCGCGTTCGAGCCGGCGCTTCAAGACTTCGTACATGCTGGCGAAGTCATCCTGACCTTCAAAACTGCGGATCCGGTAACGGCGGTAGAGATTCTTTTGCGGCTCGCCTTCGTCGAAAGTTACCTGCGAGCCGACCACCATCGAGCCCTGCAGATTCGAGATGTCGTAGCATTCCATCCGCTTGGGCGTGTTGCGCAGACCCAGCTTGGCGCGCAGGTCCTCGAGCATCCGCTCGCGGGTCTTTTCGCTGTCGCGCCGCGAGGCAAAGCTTTGGCGCGCGTTGTCCATCGCCATTTCGAGCAGACGCAGTTTCTCGCCACGCTGCGGCTGGAAGACTTCGCACTTCTTGCCGCGGCGCTCTGAGAGCAGCTCTGCGCGCACGGCGGCGTCCTCCAGCTCGACCGGCACGATCACTTCGTCGGGGATATTGCGCGCGCCCGAGTAATACTGAGTCAGCAGATCGGAGAGAATTTCGTGAACCGGAAATTCCAGGTCTTGAAAGCTCCATCCCTGGGTGCTGGTCAGCTTTCCGCCGCGGACGATTAGAACGATCGCCTCGATGAAGCCGCCCTCGCGGTAGATTCCGAACACGTCCTCGTCGATTCCCCAGTGATGCAGGACGGTTTGCCGCTCGACGGTTTTTTCGATCGCGCGCACGCGGTCGCGCACGCGCGCGGCCTGCTCGAACTCGAGCCGCGACGCGTGATCCTTCATCAGGTCGCGCATCTCGCGGAGCAGCTCGAGATTTTTTCCTTCGAGCAGCATCTGCGCCGCGTGCAAATGGCGGCCGTACTCTTCGCGATCGACCGGCAAACAGCACGGCCCGAGGCATCGCTTGATCTGATATTCGAGGCACGGCCGCGAGCGATTGCGGAACACCGTGTCGGTGCAGGTGCGCAGCGGAAAGACTTTGCGGATGACGTCGATCGTCTCGCGCAGTCCGTCGGCCGAACCGAACGGGCCGAAGTAGCGCCCGCCGTCCTTGACAATCTTGCGCGTGACCGTGATTCGCGGCCACGCGTGATTGGTGATCTTCGCGCTCAGGTACGATTTGTCGTCTTTGAGGCGGATATTGTACCTGGGCCGGTACTGCTTGATCAGATTGTTTTCGAGAATCAGCGCCTCCTTCTCGCTCGCCGTGACTATCGTGTCGAAGTCGCGTACCCGCCGCATCAGGAACCGAACCTGGAAGCGCCCGTCGCCGCCCTCGCGGAAGTATGCGCGCACGCGGGAGCGCAGCGATTTGGCCTTGCCGACGTAAAGCACCTTGCCGGCGCGATCGCGAAGCAGATAGACGCCCGGCTCGGTCGAGGCGGCCTCCAACTTTTGATCGATGGAGACCGATTCGTCCTGGACCGCGCGCGAATCGGAGACGGCGGCCGGCTCGGTCTGCGCCGGCGCGTCCTTGGGATACTCGATCAGCGAGCCGTAATCCGGGCCGGTCGGCTCGCCGCCAGCCGGTTCAGGCGGAGGCTCGTTTGCTCCGCGCTTTTCGTCTCGATCTTCCGGGCCCATCGTCGCAGCTATTATATCAATGGAGGCGCCAAGTATCCGCTGTTTGGGCGCGCTGTTTCGGCTGGCGGGTGCGCCGGAGAGTTAGGGCCTCGGATTCGAAAGTTTCGCATCGGCGGCTTGGCGACCATTACCCGCTTCAAGCCGCGGTCTGCTACTTAGCTCGATGCGTATCACGCGCGCTGCGTGCCAGCGTAATCTTCCAAGCAGAGGGAATTTGAAATGGGCAGACTTGAAGGCAAAGTGGCGGTTATCACGGGCGCGGCGAGCGGAATCGGGCGCGCGACTGCAATCAAGTTCGCGGGCGAAGGCGCGGCGGTTGTGATAGCGGACCTTAACGACGAAGGCGGCGAAGCCGCGGTCCGCGATTGCAAGGAGAACGCCGGGCGCGCGGTCTTCCAGAAGACCGACGTCTCCGCCGAAGCCGAGATCAAGGCGCTCATCGCTCGCGCCATCAAAGAGTTCGGCCGACTCGATATCATCTACAACAACGCCGGGATCGGCGGCGCGGTCGGATCGCTCGAACAAATTTCCGTCGAAGACTGGGACAAGAGTCAGGCTGTGCTGGTGCGCAGCGTGTTCCTGGGAATGAAGCATGCGGCGCCCGAACTGCGAAAAGCGGGCGGCGGTTCGATAATCTCGACTGCGTCGATCGCGGGCATCCGGGGCGCCGCCGGACTGCACGCCTACTGCGCGGCGAAGGCCGGCGTGGTGAACCTGACGCGTTCGGCAGCGTTGGAATTCGCCAAGGATAAAATCCGGGTCAATTGCATCTGCCCCGGGATAATCAATACGCCGATCCTGCATCGCAATCTGCCCGGTATGAAAGAGGCGATGGAACAATGGATGGCGAAGGCCCAGCCGATTCCGCGCGCGGGCCATCCGGAGGATATCGCCGGGATGGCGCTCTACCTCGCCAGCGACGATTCGGAATTCGTCACCGGGCAGGCGATGATCGTGGACGGCGGACTGACGATCGGCACCCAGTTCGTCGACGCGAGGGGAGCCGACATGCCGTCGGCGATCCCGCCTGGCGGCTTCATGGGCCCGTCGTTCCAAGGTTGACCGGTCTGCCCCGCTCCTGCGCCTGTTGCACGAAAAAGCGAGGCGCGTCCGAATGGACGCGCCTCGTTGCGTCTTTTGAACCGCGAAGGTTACGGCTTTTGCTTTTTTCAGGTGCGCGGGTAGCCGGGCAATCGCGCCTGCATCGCATTGGGATACTCGAGCGGTAACGCGCTCGCCTTGTCGAGCGCCGCGAGCTCCGCAGCCTCGAGCCGAAATCCGATCGCGCCCAGGTTCTGGTCGTTCTGCTCTTCGGTTCGCGCGCCGTAAATCACCGAGCTGACACCGGGCTGCTGATTCACCCACGCCAGAGCGACCTGCGAGATATTCCGGCCTCGTTCCTTCGCGACGTGCTCGACTGCTTCAAGGGTCGAGTAGTTTCGCTGGTCGGCGAGCCGATTCCAGAGATCCATCCTAGCAAGCCGGCTATCCTCGGGCGGGCGCTGCCCCGAACGATACTTGCCGGTCAGAAATCCACCGCCGAGGGGACTCCACGGAATCACGCCGACGCTCTCATAGCGGCACATCGGCAGGAGTTCACGCTCGATCTCACGCGAAATCAGGCTGTATTGGGGCTGCAAGCAGTCAAAGCGCGCGAAGTCGTGTTTATCGCTGACCCACAGACTCTTCATCAGTTGCCACGCCGTGAAATTCGACGCTCCGATATATCTGACTTTGCCTTGACGCACCAGGTCGTCGAGTGCGCGCATTGTCTCTTCGATCGGCGTTTCGAAGTCCCACGAATGCACCTGGTAAAGATCGATGTAATCTATTTTCAGCCGCCGCAGACTGGCTTCGACCTCCGACATGATATGCGCACGCGAGAGTCCAATTTGATTCGGTGCCACCGTCTTGCCCATGAAAATATTCGCGTTGAAGCGAACTTTTGTCGCGACAATCAAATCTTTTCGCCGCTCGCCGATAATTCGCCCGAGAATTTCCTCCGACGCGCCCGCCGCATAGACGTTCGCGGTGTCGACGAAATTACCGCCAACCTCAATGAACCTGGCGAGAATTTTTCCCGCCGTAGCTTCATCGGTTTCGCGCCCGAACGTCATGGCGCCAAGGCAAAGTTCCGAAACTTTAAGCCCGGTTCCACCTAATCGCCGATATTCCATGGCTTTTTCGACTCCTCCGCGACCGAGTCTAGTCCGACCATTGACGCGTGCAAATCAATGCTTTTCGACTTTGAATAATCCCTGAAATGAATCGTCTCAATAATTGGGTGCAAACGGCTCTGGCACCCAATCCGGTTGAGTGTTCCTCCCAAGCAACCGGAAACCGTCCGCAGCATAAGCGGACGGGTCGCTACGAACAGGCGGGCATTGGAGAGTCCCCCCCCTCTTCACATGCCCGCCATTTTTTAATTTAGCAAGCTCCATCGCCGGCAACATCGGATACATCACTCGGGCGAGATGAGATCGATTCGTAAACTTCGTTCGCAAATCGCGCCTTAACTTGACAGCACGGGCTGGCATCGTCATAGCTCATAACTTGATGTTCTCGCGGTGGCTCAGATGGCTGGTGGTCGCGCCGGTTGTATTGTTCGTCTTCGGAGCAATTATGCTCAGCTGCGGCGGTGGTGGAGGCGGGGCTACGCCACCCCCCGGTCCTGGTTTTGCGCTCACTTCCATGACGATCGCGAATGGTCCCCCGGCGACTCCCACGTTCACCCCAACGCCCGTAGGGTCGCCGACACACACGCCAGTGCCAGTGACGCCCACATTGACGCCGCGTCCCGCAGCAACCAGTACCACGTTGTCGAGCTCCGGCCCGAACGCCGTGCCGACCGGCGGGACGGTCTCATTCAATGTAATCGGTACATTCATCTTGGGATTCAAAGCCGAGTACGCGGACATCACCGCGGGACCGCTCACATTTTGGACCTCCACCGACAACACTATCCTGCAAGCGCCTGCACCCGGGCCTCAGGGCGGCGTCTACACGACGGGATCGGCGGGATGCGTCTGTATTCTCGCGAGCAATTCGGGAGTGAGCAGCCAGTTCGTCGGCATCGGCGTTTACCAGGACGTCAACACCTGCCCGCTATGCCCGACTCCTCTCCCGACGGCGACGCCGAAGTCGGGAATGCCGGACGCTTCGAGTACGCCCGCGCCATCGGCGCGGAGTGCGGGCGTTCTGATGTGGACTTTCGATCCGGGCGCGGAGTTGCGCGGGCGAATCGCGACCGGCGCTGACGGCTCGATCTATTTCATCACCCGCGACGGCGTGCTGCACGGGCTGAATTCCGCCGGCAAGGAAACCATGCATCGCGATGCCGACGGTCTATCGCCGGCAGTGTTGCCCGACGGGACCGTAGTCGCGATGTCGTCCGGGTCGGCGCTTGCGGCAATCGGTCCCGCCGGCGCCACGCTCTGGCATCTCGAAATCGGCGAGAGCGCGGGACCGCTCGCCGCGACGGACCGCGCGATTTACGCCTCGGCGGGCGGCGACCTCGTGTCGGTCAGCACCTCCGGCTCTCTCAATTGGCGGGTGAGCGTCGGACCGGTGACTACCGCCGCGACGACACCGGACGGAGTCGTGGTGGGAACCTCGCGCGGCGGGGTCATTGCGCTTGCGTCGGACGGCGCCGTGGTCTGGACATTTGAGCCTGATGGCGGATTTTCGGGATCGGTTGCTTATGCCGACGATGTCGTCTATGCGGGCTCGGCCGGCGGCGGCGTGTATGCGATCGATTTGCGGACCGGCAATCCGGCCTGGCACGTCAACTCCGCGCATGCGGTAACCACGGGACCGGCGGTCGCTCCGTCGGGAACAATCTTCGCCGGCTCCGATACGATCTACTCTGTCTCCGCCGACGGGCAACTCCGATGGAAAGATCCGACGCTGAAACCGGGCGAGGCCGGACTGTTCGCGCTTGGCTACGACAGCGTGTTCGACGCGGCGACCGGCGACGTGGGCGCGGTGCTCACCGGCGATGGAGGCTACGTCTGGACGTCGCGAAGCTTCGGCAAGATCGCGACGGCCGCATCGTCGGCGTCGGGGATGCTGTACGTCGGGACCTCGACCGGGCGCATCTTCGCCGTCAGATAACAGTTTTCCACTCTTTCACTTTTTCACTGTTTCACTCTTCGTTGTTCCCCGGTGCTGTCTTAGTTTGGGGCTGGGTGTCTGAGCGTGAAAACGCGAGTGGCTTGATTTCGGCGGAAGTAGACGCTCACGCGGAAATTTGGTAAGAGAGGGGGCTGGCTGGGTTTGTCCCCCCTTTTCCAGCCGGTGTCGGGCTGGCGTGTAATCGCGCTGGCCCGTTCTTTTTCATGGTGCTTCTCCTTGCCCGAGGCGCTTGACCTGGCGCGCTGAAAAAGCGTGACTGTAAGGGTATGAGCGCCATCGAAATCATCAAGCGCCGTCTCAAGGAAGACCGTATCCCCGAGACTCCCGACGAGGTCGGACAAAAGAAAAAGCGCCCGCGCGAAGTCGCGTTCATGGACGTGAACCTGTGCTTCCCGTGCGGCAAATGCCCCGAGTTCTGCCCGGTGCAATGCATCGAGTACCTGGCGCCCGGCTCGGTTCCGGGCCGCGGCGTGCAGCCGGTGCAGAACCGCTTTCAGGAATGCATCGGATGTTACATCTGTGTCGAAGTATGCGCGCTGCTTACGGACTACGACGCGGTCAGGATGTACGACAGCAGCCTGGTCGAGGAAGTGCTGGGGGTTAAGATCACGGACACGCCTGGGCCAGAGCCGATTGCGGCCGAGCCGTACGAGGAATATTTCTCGGAAGGCGGAGAGTATCGGCATCTCGGGAAGGGATCGCGCATCCGCGAGAAGATGAACGCCGAGGAGCGCGCGATCTTCGCGCGCGAGCGCGTCCGCGGGTAGCTGCGCGAGAGATTGTCAATCACTTGGCTTAAGTGAAACGGCCTCGATTCAGATCCCCTCTAAGACGGTAACACGCCTCCTGCGCGCGCCACCCCCGCTAGACGTAAACGAATGCATCCCCCTGTTCTAGCCTAAACGGACGCAAACAGCCCTACCGTTTCAGCGACTTTTTCTTACGCGACCCGGATCGCTTTGTAGCACGCAGGCTGCAGTTCCCGCACAAAACACGCACAATGACAGACGGGCGCGGCTACTGGCTACGACGGATGCGGTGTCCACTCATATTTCGTCCGGGGCCACTGCTGGGCGACGCCATTCCAAGTCTCATAGCAGCTTCATTCGCCTCGCGATATTCGATGCTTTTGCTGCATCGCCCTTTTCAAGGATGAAGGTGCATGCCTCGCGAAAAGCTCCTACATTGGGGGAACGATTGAGACTGACACAATTCGGCGGCTTAACGGGATCCCTTTTGCCCCGAGTTCGTCTACTAACTCTTCCAAGGTGTTCTGCATACTCGCGGGCCGAGATCACGAAGTACCCAGAAATCTTCACCGACTTTCACCATGGGCTGTCAAGGCTGATCGGGCCGTCCCGACTATCGCAATGCTCAACCCGAAATGACCGAAATAGCCGTAGAACATAAACAGCTGGTCCCTGACAATAACCACCGGCGCAAGCGCCGCTACAAATATACCGAATCCCAACGCGAGCCAGAGCAATCTACCGCGCTTCCAGATAGTCCAGGCGCTTAGGGCCGCCACCACCCAGAAGGCGACACGAAGCATCTCATTCCGTTGCGCCCACATGATCGCCGGGTATGCATTCAGGATCACAACAGGATCGACCACTCGCACCGGACATACCATCAGATCCGAGTAGGAGCACAGATAGGCAACGAAGTTCCCGGCTATCGCCATTGGCGAGAAGTCGTAGGTCCAATATAAGTGCAGCTTCCAAAACGAATGCGCCATCGAGTACCACGGCCCCAGCGCCAGCACCGGCAGTCCCATAAGCGGACTGAACCGAGGCGCGAGCGCATAGCCGAGCATCAGGCATATGGCGGGCAGGACGACCACGGTCTCCTTGCTCAAAAGACCAAGAAAGACAAACCCAGTCGAAGCGACCAGTAATCCGACCCGCCCCTTCAACCCTTCCAGATAGGCTTTGAGCGCCAGCAGAGAGAACGTCACCGGCAAGAGCGTCTGCATCTGAGACATATAGAGCATCGTTTCGGTGTTCGCCAATCGGCTGCCGAAGAGCAGCGCGGCTGCCAGCGCCGGTCCCGGAGTCCAGAAACTCAGGCACACCCAATACGCGAGCAGGACGTTTGCCCCGTAGAGCGCAACACTCAGCACATGGCACGTCGGCAGGCCCAGTTGGCCGACGGTGTGAAAATAGAGATTCGTGCTAAGGGGCCGATACAGGCCGCGCCAATTCTCATCGCTCTCGAAGCAGTCTCGAATCGAATGGATATACAGACGGTTATGTCGGAGGAAGTCCTTATCCTCCCATTGCGTCTGGCGAAAGTGCTCTACGATAGGGCGATGAAAGACTAAGGCGATCACTGCTGACGCGAGCAGCGCGAATGTCAGAATTTGCTTCATTACGCTACAGAGAAAAACATCGCCCACTCCCCGGACAAAGAGAAGTCATTGAGGAGGAAAATTTCGGACCCGGGCTCCCTCGGCTCCGAATGGCCGCAGTACGCTCGGGACTATTTGCGCGGCGCGCGCCAGACCTCGGGCTTCTGGCCGGTCGTCATGTCGGGCAGCGAGGTCAACTCGACGCGATCGGGCGTTATCAGCATCAGGCCGAAGTCTTTCGACTCGGGACCCCCGGGCCAGAACTGCCCGAGATCGTAATCGAATACCTTGCCGTTCCAGATTCGCTTTTTTTCAGCCAAATCCTCAACGAACTTAGCTTTGCCTGTGATCGTCAGATGAACCATCTCGGCGCCGATCTGGTAGAAGAGTTCAACCCTGGGGTTCTTGGCGATATGGCGGGCTTTCGCCGACGCGCGTCCCGTTGCGATCCACACCCGCTCGCCCTCGAAGCCGGGATGCACCACGCGGACCTTGGGTTGGCTTCCGTCGGCGGTCGCGAGATATGCCCAGGTCGCCTTGGCGGCGGCTGCGTGGGCCTTGTCCCAAAATTTTGAATCGCTCATCCCAAAAAATACCTCCGCACTCTTTTCCTAACACGGCCGGGCACGAGTTTGACACCGTGAGCATCGCCAACTAGCGTGAAAGTTCAGCACGGAGCAGCGCTATGGAACGTCACGCCCGCCGCGCGCAAGTGCTGCGCCACGCCAAGCGCATCTTTGCCCGCAAGGGATATCACAGGACCAATGTCGCGGACATCATTGCCCACGCCCGCATCGCGCGCGGCACGTTCTATCTCTATTTCGAGAACAAGAAGGACCTCTTCGAGGAATTGCTCGAGCAGGTGCTGGGCGAGCTGACGGTCAGGATTCAACGCATCCGGCCGGGACCCGGAGAGGCCGACCCCGTCGATCAATTGCGCGCGAACCTGACCCGGGTATTGCGCTACGTGCTGGCCGAGCGCGAACTCACCGACATCCTGCTCCACCATTCCACCGGCTTCGACCACGAGCTCGACGACAAGATCCGGGATTTCTACGACCGGATCGCGGCGCTGATCAAGCGGTCGCTCGATCTCGGAATCGAGATGAACCTGGTGCGCAACTCGGATACGCGCGCGGTCTCGTACGCAATCCTGGGCGGAATCAAGGAAGTGATCGGGATGCTCTCGCGCAGCGACGAGTCCGACATTGGCGCGCTGGTCGAGGAAATACTCGGCTTCGGCCTAAGCGGAGTCGCGCGTCCCGAGTTATTTCAAGCTCGTCCGACCGCGAGGTGACAGCGAAAACCCTTTTTCCGGCGCCCACCTGGACTGACTCGTCACTTTACAGCCGTAGGAAATCGTCCAACGCGCAGACTCGCAAACCCCCAACTGGCCGCGCAATAAAAGTCGCGCTTAAGCGATCGCCGCGCAATTACGGGAAGGTCGCGGTCCCCGGGGCGCAGATGGCCCAGGCCGTTACGTCGGTGCAGTTTCCAATAAAACAAGGCACATCGATTACTTCCGGCACCGACACGCTTACGTACCACACATTCCCCGTTTCGCTTGGAGCGGACTGAATAACTTGCAATGGGGGCCCAGGAACGGGAGCTACAGGATTCAGCGGTCCCGCCGTCGGTAATGGAAGGGGCACTGCCGTCGGCGACGCCACCGGTGGCGGAGCCAGATTGAATCCACCGCCAAGGACAACGTCGCCGGTTGGACATTGCGCCTCAACCTGGACTGATCCGGTGGCAAGCGGACATGGAGTTGTTGCGGCCGGGTCGCATCCGCATGCGCAGACGATTTGCGTTTGAGACACGATCTGCGTCTGTACCGAGTCAGACGAACCCCCCGCGCCCGCGCTGTTCCAACTAATCAGGGTTTCGTACGTCTTGCACGGGCCGTCCGTCGGGATCAGCCGGATGGTTCCGGTCTTCTTGTTTTCGCACCCATAGTACACCGACTGAGCGTGAGCCGTCGCGGCAGCGGCGACGCTCGCTCCAATTGAGACCACGGCGGCAAAGAGCAGTTGGCAGAAAATTACCGTTGATGCCGATTTCATTTGCCGCATAGGCCACCTCGCGTCATCGGAAAATTGCGGGCAACTTGCAGGCGCTTGGGAACCACGTTATCTGTCCTAATCCGGAATTCCAATTCTAAAACCCGGTTCAGGCTGGCAGCAAGACCACGCGGTTTGCAAACGCGAAGTTCGAGCCTGGTTTTGAGTGCAAGGTGCTTCTCACGGCGGCGCAGTGGGCGGCAGGATGCGCCGCAGTCTGCGCCACCCCCGTCGCGCCTGCCGCTTTGACGTGACGCTGGAATACTTGCCCGCCGGATGGTTACATTTGAATGATGGTTGACTTGTTCAGCATTCGCCACGACCGCAGCCGGCGGCCAACTCGCGGCGACCGGCGGCCGTCGGTCAGCGTAATCTCGGATGAATTGTTGGTCGGCGAATATCCCGGTCAGGCCGACATCGGCTGGCTGAAGGATACCTACGGGATCACCGCGGTTCACAATCTCCAGGACGACGACGATCTGCGCCTCAATGGCCTGGACGACGGACGACTGAGCGCGGAGTATACCGCGCATGGGATCGACTATGTGCGCACGCCCATCCAGGATGGCAGCGCGGACGCGATGGCCGAGCGGCTGGAAGCCGCGCTGCACGATCTTCGCGATCTGGTCGGTTCCGGTTCCCGCGTCTATCTTCATTGCAACGCCGGGATGAATCGCGCACCCACGCTTGCGATTGCGTTCCTGCGCGCATATCGGCAAATGTCACTCGAAGAGGCGATGATGCTGGTGAAGAAACAGCGCGCATGCGGACCCTTCATGACGGTCCTCGAGGACTACTTCGGGCCGCGCGATTACAAGCCGGATAAATGACTTGATTTCATCACGCGCAGCCGAAAGTTTGGCGCGGCCGATCCCGAGGCAGAAATTTCTCACGGCCTGCGCGTGGGGCGTGCATCTATACACCGCTTTAGGCGCGGCGCTCGGCCTGCTCGCGATCTGCTTCGCTTCGCAGCGTGACTTCCGCGCGTCGTTCCTCGCGATGGGCGCGGCGACGATTATCGACTCCAGCGACGGTCCGCTCGCCCGCTGGCTGATGGTCAAGACTCGCGTGCCGAGCTTCGACGGCGCACTGCTCGACAATATCGTGGACTACCTGACCTACACCGTGGCGCCGGTGTTTTTGATGCTGGAGGCCGGGATCATACCGGGTTCGCGATGGGGCCTGGGGCTGGCGTCTTTCATCATGCTCGCAAGCGTTTACGGATTCTGCCGGACGCAGGCCAAAACCGAAGACAATTATTTTCTCGGCTTCCCGAACTATTGGAACCTGGTCGCGTTTTATCTTTTCTGTCTCGGCGCCGGCGCCGTCTTCAATGTCGCCGTACTGCTGCTCCTCGCCGTGATGGTGTTCATGCCGCTCAAGTTCATTTATCCAAATCGAACCGTCCCGCTCCGGCCGGTCACGCTCACGCTTGGAATAATCTGGGCGTTTGTGACGGTCGCGGCGGTTCTGATGATACCGACTGTGAATCCCATCATGTTGTGGGGCGGGTTGAGTTTCATCGCCTACTACTTCATTGCGTCGTTCGCGCTTCAGGCGCGCGCCGCGCTCAAGTCCAGCCGCAGCCGCGTCGATCGGAATGCCTGAATCCGCTCTTCATCGCGCGACCGCGGCGTCCGAGTCATGGCTCGAGGTGATCGACTCCGATTCTCCCGTGCTCCTGATTACGCCGCACGGCGGCCGCGCCGAGCCACGCACGCGCTCGCTCTCCAATCCCAAGGTCAACGACCTTCATACCGCTGACATCACGCGCGGACTTGCGGCGCGACTCGGCGCGTCGGCGCTGATCAACGTCGCGATGGATCGCAATCGGCTCGACTGCAACCGGCTCTCGCAAATAATCGACCGCGCGCCGTGGCTGCTCGAAATGATCGCGGATCGGATTGGCGCAATCGTCGCGCGTCATGGCCGCGTCACGGTGCTGCTCATCCACGGATGGAACATTATCGAGCCGCGCCTCGATTTCGGACTGGGACTGCGAACTTCAGGCGGCGAACTGCGGCCGTCCGGTTCCGCTTGCGTCTCGGCCAGCGACGATTTCATCAACGGCCCTCTCGCCGGACTCGCCGACCGCCTGCATCATCATGGAATCAAGCCGACCTATGGCATGCGGTACCCGGGCGGCGGTCTCCAGAACCTGTTGCAGGCATTCACCGCGCGTCATCGCCAAAGTTCGAACGCGCCGCTCAGATCGATTTCCGAAACTGCGGCGAATGGTGTCGTCGATGCGGCCCAACTCGAACTGTCGGTCTCGATCAGGATGCCCGGCGAGTTGCGCGCCCGATGCGAAGACGCTATCGCCCAGCTCTTCTCGGCAAACGGCGCGGACTCGCACGCCCCGCGCACACCTCTGGTGGTGAATCGCGCGCCGCGCCCGCCAGTCGCCAGATCCGAAATCGGCGCGGCTGCCACGGTCGCAGCACCCGGGCGCGTCGGGATCGAATTCTACGACCCTGCCGCACGGATCGGCGCGATGGCGAGCTTCGACGTCGGCGGCGCCGGCATGGGCGCGCGAATCATGATGCTGTTCGATCGCCATCGCGCGGCATTGTTTACCGCCGAAGGCCGGCCGACGCGTTCCAGCAGCGCCGTCACTCACGGTCCGCTCTCGCTCAGGCGCGAGGGCGAATCGATCGTGCTCGCATTCCGCGGACCCGCGGTGATCGTGCCCGACGCTACCGCGTATCTAAGCATCGAACGCGCGCTGGCTTCGGGCCGGCTGGACGGCAACACCGAAGTTAACCTGCGCTTCGAAATCGATCATGCCGGCGGTGAGTTCGACTTCGATCGGATTCTGTCCAGGCCCGGCGCCGCGCACGACAGCGCGTCGTCGAGTGCTTCATTCGGGCGAATTGCAGGACAGGTTTGCATCGACGGCGCCGCACGGACGGTGAACGGGTTTGCGCGCGCGGGAATGTCATTCACCGGACTGGGACCGGGTAAATTCACCGCGCGCCGGATGATTTGGGCGTGTTTCGAAGATAAAGAGGCGCCGCGTGCGCTCGAAGCCCGCTCGGTCGCGACAGGCGATGCGCCGCCAGGCCGCAACGCCAGGATTCTCGGCGCCGGCGGCTGGTCGGCGTGCGAGCTGCTCGATCTCACGATCGATACGCCTTCGGTCGAGGAACCGCCGCATCGTATTTTCGCATCGTTGAGGCGCCCGGATGGGTCGTCATGCGAAGTCGAGGGCAGCGTCGAATGCTTTATTCCGCTGTCGCGCCCCGGGCCGGGGGATTCGCGCATCTACACGTCGCTCGGGTTCGCGAGCTTCCGCAGCGGCACCCATCGCGGAGCCGGGATGTTCGAATATTCCCACGCCGCCGACTCGGTGCTGACTGCCGCCGACGAGAACAACGAAAACGATTCCGATTGAGGCGCGGAGCTAAGCGGGCGTATCCGCAACTCGGGGGCGCGCCGCGACCATCGCTTCCACCTGGCCCGCGATATCGGCGAGCGCCTTGCCGGTAGGCGTGGACCCGTACTCGCGAACGAACAGCACGCCGCGATCGCTGCTGTCCGCAAGGCGCGGTTCGAACGCGAGCCGCGCCAGGATCGGCACTCCAGCCTCGTGTGCGACTCCATGGAGATCGCCCTCCGGCCATAGAGGCCGAACCGCGCGGCATCCGTCGCAGTTGAAGCCGGCCATATTCTCCACGATGCCGACGATTGGCGCGCCGATCGCGCGGCCAATCTTCATCGCCTGACGCGCGGCAATGGTGTCCTGCGCGGACGGATGACTGAGCAGGATGACGCCGTCGAGCGCTACCATGGCAGCCAGCGAGCACAATCGATCGAGGCCGGTCGCCAGATCGACTATCAACCAATTGATGCTCCCGAACTGCGATTGCGCCAGGATTCGCCTCAGCGCTTCGCGATAGCTCAGTTCCACGGGCCGCGTCGGGGCAGGCGCAACCGGCTCGCCGTTGTTGTTGCCGTTGATTTGATCGGAATCATCCACAAAGCTGATCGGTGGCGCTTCGCCGCCGGGAAGCTGATCGCTCGAAACCACGCGCAGGCCATGCGGCCCCGCAGTCAGCTCGATTGCTTCGCTCATCGGGTAGCGCCGCTGCGGACTCATCCCGAGCATCGCCGCGACACTGGGCGAGTTCAGGTCCGCGTCAAAAATCGCGACCTTGCGGCCTTTCATCGCCAACGCGGCCGCGATATTCACGGCGAGCATGCTCTTGCCGACCCCGCCCCGCGGGCTTGCAAGGGCAATCGTCGCGCCGACGCCGGAAAGATTGATGCGAATCCGCTCGCGGGCCTCGGCTAAATCGACGGATGGTCCGACCAATCCATCGCTTTCAATATCGGAAAATATCCTCATTGGCCGTTTGCTGACATCCTGATGCGGCGCTCGTAGCGATCGTTGGCAACTGCGGCTCCCGCGCAAGTTGCTGCGCTTAGGATGACTGGTTTGGGCAGCGCGGTAAACAACGCCCGGCAGGGGTGACTCCTGCACCCAGTATTAAGGCCGCCCGCCGTTGGCGGCGGCATGAAGGAAGAATCACCTGCGCGGTGGGCGGCAGGGGCTGCGGCCCCTGCACCCGCAGTGAGAAGACGCGAAAATCTGCGCAGCGCATCTTTTCGCGACTACGCGATGGCAGGAGTGACCCCTGGCCGTGGCGACGGCAGCGCAGTAGCAAGGCCGCGCTCCGTTGTCGCGCGCGTCCCCTGCGAACGGCTTAATACTGGCCAGCCGTGCCAACGGCTAAGCGCTCTCGTCGTCAGCGTCGGTCGAACCGATTTTGCGGTAGGTATTGGGCTCGTCGTCGTTTCGCCGCTGCGATTTCGCCTCGCGCTCCTGGTCCTGCTGACAATCCCGGCACAGGCGCGAAAATGGCATCGCCTCGAGCCGTTCCTCGGCGATCTCCAGTCCGCATGACTCGCAGACGCCATAGGCGCCTTCGTCGAGGCGCTCGAGCGCATCGTCGATCTGCTTGAGCTTGACCCGTTCGCGATCCGACAGGATGAAGTTGATCTCGCGATCGCGCTCTTCGGACGCAAGGTCGTAGGTGTCCATGCCCTCGTCCTTGTTGCCTTCGCGTTCGGCGCGCAATTCGGAATCGATCTCGCCGAGCAGTTTGGTTTTCGTTTCCAGCAGTTGCTCGCGGGTTTTGGCAAGGAACTTCTTTCGGTTCGGTGCAACTGGTTTCTTCGCCATTGAAATTGCGACTCCCGGTATATTAAGCGGCCGCGCCGGCGACGGTTGCGTGGAGGTCGTAGCTGAGCGCCTTGTCGATTCGTGCGCGGACGAACTCGCCCGCCTCCGCGTCGCCCGCCAGGAATACGGAGCCATCGATTTCCGGCGCTTGACCCGACGTTCGCCCGCGTAGCCGCGTGCTGCGTCCGGGCATCGGACCCTCGACCAGCACCTCCATTTCGCGTCCGACCAGGCCGCGATTTCTGGCCAGGGAAATTTCCCCCTGCATCGCCATCAAGCTTGCCCGCCGCGCGCGCTTGACGCGCTCGGGCACCTGATCCGGCAGGTTGTAGGCGGCGGTATTCTCTTCACGCGAGTAGGTAAACACTCCTACGCGATCGAACTGCTCATCGCGGACAAACTTCACCAGCCGCTCGAAGGCGGCGTCGGTCTCGCCGGGGAACCCGACGATAAACGAGGTTCGCAGCACGACGCCCGGGATGCGCTGGCGCACGCGGTCGAGCAGTTTGACCAATGCCGCGCCCGAGCGCTCGCGGCGCATCGCGCGCAGCATCGCATCGTCGGCGTGCTGCAATGGCATGTCAATGTACTTGACGACCTTGGGCAGCTCCGCGATTGCGTCGAGCAACTCGGCGCTGACGAAATTCGGATAGCAGTAGAGCAGCCGTATCCAGCGGAGCGCGTCGATCGTCGAGAGTTGGCGCAGCAGCGCCGCGAGCGAAGACGGCTGGTCGAGGTCGCGGCCGTAGGCGGTCAAATCCTGCGCGATCAAATTGATCTCGCGAACCCCGGCGGCGGCCAGGTTGCGCGCCTCGGCGACGAGGTCACCCAGCGGACGGCTCTCATGCAGGCCGCGAATCCTGGGGATAATGCAGAAGGCGCACTTGTGATTGCAGCCCTCGGAAATCTTCAAGTAAGACGTGAAGAAATCGCCGGTCTTGATTCGCGGGATTGCCGCCGTCGGCAGAAGATGCGCCGCGCCGGCATACGGAATCGGCCGCATCTCGGGCGCTTCGGTGCGCCGCAGCAGCTCGGGCAGATCGAGGAAGTTGCCGGTGCCGACGAACACATCCACCTCGGGCATCGTGGCGGCGAGTTCGGCGGCGTAGCGCTGCGACAAACATCCCGCAACCACCAGCCGCTTGCCAAAGCCGCGCCGCTTGACCTCGGCCGCTTCGAGGATCGCGTCGATCGATTCCTTCTTGGCGGCTTCGATAAACGCGCAGGTATTCACCAACAGCACTTGCGCCTCTTCGGGATCGAGTGTGATCTCGAATCCCGCCGATGTCAGCGCGCCAAGCATCAACTCGCTGTCGGCGAGGTTCTTGGGGCATCCAAGCGTGAGTAAGTGAACTTTTTCCATGACAGAATCGGGAAAACTTACGGGGCTTTTAAAAATACCTGTCGCATGCACCGGAGGCAATCGCGGTTGCGAGCGTCATCGCGGCGATTGTGGTTTTCGGCTTTGCTCGAGCGTCACGGCGAGGCCGGCGCCATCACAACGTCCGCGCCCGCCGGCGCCTTGAATGCGAAAATCGACTCCGGCAATTCCACATTATCATGAACGTCGCTGAAGTCGACTCTGGTCGTGTCGCCAAGCTGGTCGGTAAGCGTCAAGGTGATCAGATTGTAAGTCTTCGGATCGAGTCCGACCTCAATTTTGTAACCGCCCGCCTTGGCGTCGAGGATCAAATCGACGAGACCGGTGGGCTTTGCGGGAGTTGCGAATGCGGCCTTGAAGTCGCGGTTAATATTGCCGATTCCGAGCAGGAACGAGGTCGCGCTGCTCGATTTGAGCGCCTGCTTGAGCGGAGTTTCGACGACCTGATTGAGATCCGGATCGTAGCTGTAGAGCGTCTCGCCGTCGCTGACGATCGTTTGTTTTTCAGGGTCCTGAAACTCCCATAACATGCGTCCGGGCTTGCGGAATGAAACCGTGCCCTGACGTTTGCGTTTCGGCGCGCCGACGGTCGCGATCTCCTCGCTGAATTTCGCCGAGAATGAATTGGTGTCGCGGTAATGGCGCTGCAGGCGATCCAGCACATGCTTCAAATCTTTGCTGACGGGGGCGCCGGCCGGCGCAATGGTCTCAGATCGAACCGGTGCGGCGGCGAGGATCATCACGATTGTCGCAAAGACCGCTTTCCACATTCTGTTCATCATCAGGCAGGTTGAGTGGTTTTGTTTAGACGAGTTGTTTTGTTCAGGCGAAACCGGCGGGATGAAGCTTCACGCGCTCATCGCACGCTGCGCAGGCGGACTTCGCGCGGTTTGGCGCCGTCCGCGGGCATCACGATTCCTTCGCGTTCCATCTGCTCGACCATCCGGGCCGCGCGATTGTAGCCGATTCGCAGCCGTCGCTGGATCATCGAGATCGACGCCTGGCTGGTCTCCATCACGATCCGCACCGCCTCATCATACATTTCGTCCTGGATGTCGGCGCCGAATCCGCCACCCTCTTCCTCACCCGGAGCCTTGGTGTCGAGGATTTCCATGCGGTATTCGGGCGCGCCCTGCTCACGCAGGAAATCAGCGAGCCTGCGAATCTCATGCTCGCCGACGAACGGCCCGTGCAGGCGGCGAAGCCTCACACTGCCGGGCGGCATGAAGAGCATATCACCGGCGCCGAGCAGGCGTTCGGCGCCGATAGAATCGAGAATCGTGCGCGAATCGACCCGCGACGCGACCTGGAGCGAGATTCGTGCCGGCAGGTTCGCCTTGATAAGCCCGGTGATCACATCCACGGAGGGACGCTGGGTGGCCAGGATGAGATGAATTCCGGCGGCGCGCGCCTTTTGCGCCAGCCGCGTGATGTCGCGCTCGACCGTCTTGCCCTCGCCGAGCAGCAGATCGGCGAGCTCGTCGATGACGATCACGATCTTCGGCAGCTTGCGATGCTCGATCGCGCCGACCGCCGGCTGATCGGGATCGTCGGACGCCGGTACGCTCTGCCCCGCCAGCTTGAGTTGCGCGATCGACGCGCCCGAGGCCAGCGCGTGGTTGTAGCCGTCGATATTGCGCACGCCCAGCTCGCGCATCTGCAGGTACCTTCTCTCCATCTCCTGCGTCGCCCACAGCAACGCGGACGCGGCCTTCTGCGTATCGACGACGACCGGAACCAGCAGATGCGGGATATTTTCGTACACCGACAATTCCAGCATCTTGGGATCGACGAGAATCAGACGCACATCGTCCGCGGTCGCGTTGAACAGAATCGACGCGATCATCGTGTGGAGCGAAACCGACTTGCCGGTACCGGTCGCTCCGGCGATCAGCAGATGAGGCATCCTGGCCAGATCGGCGGCGACCGGACGCCCGGCGATATCCTTGCCGAGCGCAATGGTCAGCTGGCTCTGCGCGGCCAGGAATTCGTCGGCCTCGAGCATCTCGCGCAGATAAATGCGTTCGCGCTTGCGATTAGGCACTTCGATGCCGACCACGGCCTCGCCGGGCACAGGCGCCTGGATTCGCACCGCGGCGGCTCTAAGAGCCATCGAGAGATCGTCGGCGAGATTGACAACCTGGCTTACCTTGATTCCGGAGCCCGGCTCGAATTTGTACATCGTGACGACCGGGCCCGGCTGTACTTCGACCACCCGCCCCTCGACGCCGAAGTCCGCGAGTTTCTGCTCGAGCACGCGCGCGCTGCGCTCGAGCTGGCTCTCGTCAACCTGCGCATGCTCGGCCGGAGGCAAATCGAGCAGCGACTGCGGGGGGAGTTTGAAAGCACCCTTCTGGCGCGGCTTGGAAGCCGCCGCCCGGTCGCGCTTCTCGCGCGCCGTCGCATCGCGAATATCCAGCAGCCTGACCTTCAGCGGCGCCGGCGTAACGCCCACCCCGTGCGGCCCGATCTCGTCGCCCACGCCGAGTGAGAACGGGATGCGCGTGTCGTTGTCGCCGCCGGCAAGTTCGAACTCCTCGCGGCGCGGGCGAATTTTGTTGGCAAGTCCGGCAAGCAGCTCGGTCGGCGCCCGCTTGAGCATCAGCGCAAGCCCGCAGATGAATCCGAGCGCGACCGCGATCGAGCCCCCGGCCAGGTTGAGCGAATCACTAAGCCGGGTGGCAATATCCGCGCCAATTTCGCCGCCCATCTTTGCGTCGTGCAGATCCCACAGCGCGCCGGCCGCCGCGAGCGCAAGAATCAAAATGATGCCGCCGCCAATCTCGCGCGCGATCGTGACGATGCCCACCCCCGTCCATACGCGCTGCGCCAGCCACGCGATCAATATCATTGCGGTGTACGACTGGTATCCGATCAGGCCGCCGAGAGTCGCCGCGATGGCCGCGCCGACCGGACCGCCGAGGTTGGGACTGCGTCCGATATCGACGCTTACGAGGCTCACCGCGCCGAACGCCGCGAACGCGAGCAGCGCGAGTGCGAATAGCTCGCGAGCGATACGGCTGCCGGGATCCGGAGCAACGAAAGCGAAAACCTCCTCGACCGCATCGCGCGGCTCGCGAGTCGGTGGAGAAGGCAGCTCGATGGGCGTTTTCTCCTTGCGCGCGATGGGGGTCACACCTCCGTCACGTACGGAATCACCAGCGGCCGCTTGCCCAGCTCGTCGCTGAAGTAGCGCCGAATCGCGCGTACGATTTCTTCCTTCACGCGCGGCTCATTGGCGTGCAGGGCGCCACCGAGCGCGCTCAGGCGCCGGGTTAATTCCTCCTTCGCGCGGCGCATGTGCACCGATGTCCCGTCGCCGCTCACCAGCCCCCGCGACAGGAGATCGGGCCCCGCAACGATGCGCCCGGTTTTCGACGAGAGGACCACCACCGCCGTTACCGTGCCGTCGCGCGCGAGCACCCGGCGCTCGCCGACCACGGCGGGATCGCCGCCTTCCGCGCCTTCGAGCATCACACGGCCCGCCTCCACGGTGGGTCCGCGACGCGCCTGGCCACCGCCGCTGAGAGTCAGCGAATCGCCGTCTTCGAGCAGGAAGCAGTTGCGCTCGGGTATTCCCGCGGCGATTGCGAGCGCGACGTGACGGCTCAGATGACGATACTCGCCATGAATCGGGACGAAGTGGCGCGGGCGCGTGAGCGCGATTATTTCCATCAACTCGTCCTGACTGGCGTGCCCCGAAACGTGAACCGGAGCGACCGCGTCGTAAACGACGTCGGCACCCTGCCGGTAGAGACGATTCACCAGGGTGTTGATGGTGCGTTCGTTGCCGGGAATGAAGCGCGATGACAGCACGACCACGTCGCCATGCTCGATACGCACGCGCGGGTGCGCGTCGGAGGCGAGTTTCGCCAGCGCGGAGAGCGGTTCGCCCTGGCTTCCGCTGGCCAGATAGCTCAGCCGGTTACCGTCGATGAACTCGGCCTCGCCCGGCTCGACAAACATCGCTTGCGCAAATGGAAGCTGGCCGGTCTCGAGTCCCAGCCGCACGCTCTCCGCCATCGCGCGTCCGAGCGGAACGACGCGGCGGCCGAACTCGCGCGAGACCTCGACCACCTGGCGAATCCGATGCAGATGCGACGAAAAAGCCGACAGGAAAAACCTGCCGCGCGTGCGTGATGCGAGCTCGCGCAGGACGGGCTTGAGCGAGCTTTCCGAGCCCGAACGGCCGGGGCGCTCGACGTTGGTCGAATCCGAGAGCAAGACAGCCACGCCTTCCGCGCCAAGCTCGGCGAAGCGTTTGCGATCGAACATCTCGCCGTCCACGGGAGCGTCATCGATCTTGAAGTCGCCGCTATGAACGACGATCCCGGCGGGAGTTCGAACCGCGAGAGCGATCGAGTTCGGGGTCGAGTGCGTAACCCGAATCGGCTCGACCGTGAACGGCCCGGCCTCGAATGCGACCCGCGGCGCAATCGTCCGCAGATTGACCGGACCGTCGAACTCCGCATCAGCGAGGCGCCGGCGGGTGAAAGCGAGCGTTATATCGGTTCCATAAACGGGAACGTTGAAGCGGCGGAGCAGATGCGGGAGCGCGCCGATGTGATCCTCGTGGGCGTGGGTGAGCACGACCGCCTCAACCGCGACGTGGCTGTGCTCAAGCCACGCCATCTCGGGTATATAGGTACCCAATCCGAGCGCGGGCTCGTCGGGGAACATCACACCGCAATCGATCACGATCGCGCGCCCGGCGCATTCGATCGACATCAGGTTGAGCCCGATCTCGCCCAACCCGCCCAGCGCCACGATTCGGACCGGAGCGGTCGTAGAAGTGCTTGCCGCCATCGCCCTATCCTGCCTCCCGCACCGAGGCGATTATATCGGTCAGAAAACGAAGGCGAAAGGCGGGGGCCAGCCTCTGACTTGCCTTGAGAACGGGGCGGGGCTAGTTTTCGGGTCACGAGGTGGCGAAGATGGCGGCGTCGGTAAACAAAGTAATTCTAATCGGCAATCTGGGACGCGATCCCGAAACTCGCTTCACCAACTCGGGCACGTCGGTCACGAACTTTTCGATTGCGACCAAGGAATCGTTCGCCGACAAGAGCGGGACGCGGCAGGACCGCACCGACTGGCACAACATCATCGTGTGGGGCAAACAGGGCGAGGCCTGCGCGCAGTATCTGAAGAAAGGAAGCCCGGTTTACATCGAGGGCAGAATTTCCTACCGCGAGTATGAAGCGAAGGACGGCAGCGGCAAGCGCAAGGTCACGGAAATCGTCGCGATGCGCGTGCAGTTTCTGAGCTCGCGCGGCGGCGCTCCGATGGGCGATGAGGCGGGAGAAGCTCGTGGCCACGCACCCGCAAGCGGCGCAGGCGCGGGCGACGACATCGCGCCGATGGACGACGAGGACATCCCGTTCTAACTCCGTTGGCGGTGACATAAAGGAAGAATCACCTGCGCGGTGGGCGGCAGGGGTGACCCCTGCACCGATTGTTAATCGCTAAGGCGCGAGGACGCGCCTTAGCTCTCAGGTTCATGGTGTGAGAGCGAGAGACGGGACGCCAGCGTTAAGGCCGCGCTCCGTTGCCGCGCGCGGGCAGGGGTGACCCCTGGCCGTTGGCACGGCTGGCCAGTATTAAGACCCGTTGGCACAGGAGGCCAGTGTTAAGGCCGCGCTCCGTTGTCGCGCGCGGAAGGAGTCGCGATGAGCCAAGTAACGCACGATATCATCACTGTGGGCGGCGGACTCGGCGGCGCCGCAGTCGCTGCCGTGATGGCGAGAACCGGCGCGCGAGTGCTGGTCGTCGAGCGCGAGACACGATTCCAGGATCGCATCCGCGGCGAATTCATGGAGCCATGGGGAGTCGCGGAAACGCGCCGGCTCGGGATCTACGACGCGATCCGCAGCGCTGCCAACGATAATCGATTCTGGCAAATCTACCTCGGCGGTATGAAGCTGGATCGCCGCGACTGCGTCGCCACCACGCCACACAAGCTGCCTAATATCGCGATTTATCATCCTGTGATGCAGGAGTTGATACTCGCCGAGGCCGCGAAGGCGGGCGCGGAGGTTCGGCGCGGCGCCACGGTGCGCGAGGTAAAGCCCGGCAGTCCTACCGCGGTCACGGTCGAATCGAATGGCCGCGTGGAGGAACTGACAGCGCGGCTGGTGGTCGGCGCAGACGGGCGCAGCTCGATGATGCGCAAGTGGTGCGGGTTCGAAACCATCAGCGAACCGGATCGCTATTACATCGCGGGACTGCTGTTCGAACAAATGCCGGCGCCGCCGGACACAGCTGTCGGCGCGTACAATCCGCTGATCGGACAGGTCGGCTATCTGTTTCCCCAAGGCGGCGGCCGCGTGCGCGCTTACATTGTCTATCCAATCGACGCGGATTTCCGTCTTCAGGGCGAAAGCTCGATCGACCGATTCGTTTCGGAAGCGCTGCGCGGCGGAGTTCCGCCCGAATACTTCAAAGGCGCGCGAGCAACCGGTCCGCTCGCGTCATTCATCAGCGCCGATCACTGGGTCGAGAATCCATCCGGCGATGGCGTGGTGTTGATCGGCGACGCGGCCGGCGCGAGCGATCCGATTTGGGGGCAGGGATTGAGCCTCACGTGCCGCGATGCGCGAGTGCTGACGGATTGCTTGCGCGAAAACCGGGATTGGGGCGAGGCGTGCCGTACCTATGCGCTTGCTCGTGACCGATACTTCAAGATTCTGCGCGAAGCGGATAACTGCAGCCGCGAGATACTGATCGATCGCGGAGCGGAGGCGGATGCGCGGCGCGCGCGGGCTCTCCCGCGGATCGCGCAGGGAATCGCGCAGCTACCCGATCAGGGATTTTGCGGGCCCGATGAACCGTTCGGCGAGGCAGATCGGCGCCGTCTTTTCGGCGACTGACAGAGGCGACTTCAGCCCGCTCGGAGATGCGGGTTTAAATTCAAGAGGCGGATTTTGGGATTCGCCCGAATCGCAGCCATTCGAGCCGGAGAGACATGGATTATATTGGTTATCTACGTAAGGACCGGGATTCGGATTTCGGCGTCAGCTTTCCGGACCTTCCGGGCTGTGTGTCGGGGGCAAAAACCCTTGCGGAAGTGCGCCGGATGGGCGCTGAAGCTCTCGCCCTGCATATCGAGGGGATGATTGAAGATGGCGAGGTCGTGCCAGACCCGTCAAATCTGGACTCCTTGAGGAACGACCCGAACATGAGGGGCGCCGTGCCTGTCCTGATCAGCGTGAAACGGCCGCGGAAAAAACGGCGCGTATCAATATCACGGGGCGCGAAAGCCAGCTCGAAGCCATCGATAAGTTAGCAGGCAAGGCAGGTTTGACGCGTTCGGCCTACATGGTGCAGTCCTCACTGAACCGGTTCGCGTCGAAAGGAGCGAAGACACGGCAGCGCAGAGTCTCAAGACGATCAGGCCGGCCAAGGGGCAGGAAAGCAGCGAAGTAGGAAGATCAAGGCCGACGAGGATATCCCCTTCTAAGCGGGGCTTCCGTTCTAAGCGCCTGATTTCCGGAGGCGGCGGAGGTGCGGGGGGGCGGGAAGCGGGCGGCCGTCGGCGCGGCTCGCGATTTCGATAAATCGGCTCAACTCGACGCGCAACTCGCCAATGGCGAGACCCATGTGCTCGTGCGGAATCGGATCGAGCCGGGCCGAGGCTTTCTCGTACACCGACCTTGCGCCCTCGAGGTTTCCGCGCTGCGCGTGCAGGATTGCGACCGCGGCCTGGATCAATCCCTGGTAGAAAAGTTTCACCTCGCCGTCGGAGCGCTTCCAGATTTCCTCCCATGCTTCATGACACTCGAAGAAGCGGCCCTGGTTGAAGAGGTCAATTCCATCCTCGAAGAAGTCGGGATGCGCAAGGCGCGTCATCGATCAATCATAGCGCGTCGCTGCGGCGATGCGCGTGGCGGCGGCGAGTCGGTGTTTCGGTGTTGGGGTGTTGCGGCGCGGCGCTAATCCGTGGTCGAGGCGGGCTCGAGCTCGACGCCTAACGGCACCAGCATACGCACGACCATATTGTAGTAGGCGACGTTCTGCACCAGTTCCATCATGCGGCCCGTGTCGAGAAAGGTCTTCAGGGCGTTCCAGGTCGCGTCGGTCACGCGCACGTTGCCGGTGGCCTCGGCGGCGTAACGAATCACCGCGCGTTCATGGTCGCTGAACTTCGCGGATTTCTCCCAATCGACGAGCGCTTCGAGCTGCTCGCGCGAGATGCCGACGCGCCGCGCGATGGCGCAATGATGCACGAACTCGTATTGCGCGTCGGTTAGGCGTCCGACAGTGAGGATCGCGAGTTCGCGGAGTTTTGGGTCGAGCGCGGTCTTGTTGCGAAGGTTGTTACCCATCGAGCAGAACCGGCGCAAAAATTTTGGCGTATGCGCAAGTACGCGGAAGATATTGCCGACGGTCCCGCCACCCTCCGCGGCCAGGTTGTCGAAGATCACGCGTTCGGCTTCGGGAAGATCTTCGCGATTGAGGTACGGTACGCGCGCGGCCATGAGTGCGCCTCCTGCGGATAAATGTTCCTGACGTTGTGAGCGCGGCCCCCGTTCAGGCGAACAGCATCTCGGACATCGCGCCGCCGGGCGGAATCATGGGCATCACCGCCTCTTCCTTGGGGATCACGACGTCGATGAGCACCGGGCCGGGGGTCGCGAATGCTTCCTTCATCGTCGCAACCAGGTCTTTCGATTTTTCAATTCGGAAGCCGCGCGCACCGTAGGCGTCGGCGAGCTTGACGAAGTTCGGCACCGACATCGCGGTGTAGGAATACCGTTCGGCGTAAAACTTCTCCTGCCATTGGCGAACCATTCCGAGGAAGTAGTTGTTGAGAATGACTACCTTGACATCGACTTTGTATTGGACCGCGGTACCCAGTTCCTGGATGTTCATCTGAATCGAGCCGTCGCCCGACACCACTACAACCTTCTTGTCAGGCGCGGCGAACGTCGCACCGATTCCGGCCGGCAGTCCGTAGCCCATGGTGCCCAGTCCGCCCGAGGTCAGCCATGAGCGGGGATGCTCAAACGGGAACATCTGAGCCACCCACATCTGATGCTGGCCGACGTCAGTAACCATGATGCAGTCGCCCTTGGTGATCTTGGCCAGCTCGGCGATAACGTCGTGCGGAGAGACGCTGTCGCCACGATGAATGTTCTCGTAGAGCGGTTTCTCCTTCTGCCACTTGAGGATCTGCTGATGCCATTTGGTCCAATCGGCGTGGCGCTTGGCGATACTCTCGCGGCCCTTGATCGTGGTCAGCATGTCGGTCAGGACCGACTTGATATCGCCGACGATCGGAATATCGACCTTGACGTTCTTCGAAATGGACGACGGGTCGATATCGATGTGAATAATCGTTTCGGCCTTCGCCGCGAATTCAGAAATCTTGCCGGTGACGCGATCGTCGAAGCGCGCACCGACAGCGATCAGGCAATCGGTGTTGCAAACCGCGGTGTTGGTGCCGTACGAACCGTGCATCCCGAGCATCCCGAGCCGGAGCGGATCGGAGGCGGGATACGATCCCAATCCCATCAACGTCTCGGTAATTGGAATACCAAGTCCCTTAACCAGTTCGCGCAGCTCGGGGGCCGCGCCGGACCATTGCACGCCGCCGCCGACGTAGAATAGCGGCTTCGAACTTTTCTCGATCGCCTCGATCGCGCGCTCGATCTGGCGGGGATTACCGCGAATTGTGGGTTTGTAGCCGCGCAGTTCAATTTTCTCGGGCAGGTGAAGAACGTGCTCGGCCTGTTGCACGTCCTTGGGCAAATCGACGACCACCGGACCGGGACGTCCGCTGCCGGCGATATAAAACGCTTCCTTAATGATGCGCGCGATATCCTTGACGTTCTTGACCAGGAAATTGTGCTTGGTGCATGGGCGGGTGATGCCGACGAAGTCCGCCTCCTGGAAAGCGTCGTTGCCGATCATCGTGGTCGGAACCTGGCCCGACACAACAACCATCGGGGTGGAATCCATGTACGCGTCGGCGATTCCGGTGACGGTGTTGGTCGCACCGGGGCCCGAGGTAACGAGAACGACGCCGGGGCGTCCGCTGACGCGCGCATAGCCCTCCGCCATGTGGGCGGCGCCCTGCTCATGGCGGACGAGAATATGCTTGATCTTTGAGTCGAGTAGCGCGTCGTAAGTCGGCAGGATGGCGCCGCCGGGATAGCCGAAGATGACATCGACGCCCTCGGCGATCAGGCTCTCGATAACGATTTGTGCTCCCGTAAGTTTTTTCATTTACCGATTTTTGGCCACTTTCCCCGAATTTTGAGCCTTCAAAGCTACACTACCGGCGGATGTCGGCACAACTTGTGCTGGAAAACCGGAATCCTCGCGGCGATTCGATACACTAGTAATGCTGTGCGGGACCGAAACGGCCCTCGCCCGGTTCCGTGCCCATCACTTCCAAGGTCTGATTATTCCCGGAGAACATGCCGCGCACCGTCAGGGTCTGGCCCGGCTGAATTTTCTCGAAGGTGTCCTCTCCGAGACCGGTCACGTTGAAGTTGGGCTTGTACTGGCGGACCAACTGCCAGACGTCAGGCCAATGGACTTTGCCCATGGGATCGTCAACGTAGGCGTCCTTCAGCACGAACTTGTAGGTTTTCCCGTTTACGCCCATCGTGACCGTCTGATTGTCACCGTAGATTTCCCCGGGCGCTGGCTTGCCGATGACGAGCGTAGTGGTAAGCGGAATCATCATCGGGTGCATCTGCGCATCGGCTCGGGCGGGATCAAATACGAGCGCAGAAATCGCGATCGCGAACAGACCGATCCTGGGAACAGCCTTTTTCATGGGAATGACCCTGTCGTCCTTTGCTCAATCATAGGGAGCGCGCCAATGAACGATCAAGCAAAGGACTTTCGATCGAGAACGTGAAACCTTGCAAAGGGAGGGCGGCTGGTTTAATCGGCAACTCGGAGCGCAGACTGGCGGAACTCAACGATCATGTCGCGATCAGCAAAACGTCTGGCCGTTGGCGGCGCCGCATTGGTGGTGCTCGCCGGACTCGTGTGGTGGATGGCGCAGGTGCCGGCGGTGCAGGATGCGATCCTGACGTGGGTGGTCGAGCGGACCCTTGGCGCAACGCGCAACGACCTCCTCGGCGACGACGCGCTCCGCGTGGTCCTGTGCGGAACGGGAAATCCGCTTCCCGATCCGAATCGCGCGAGTGCGTGCACGGCGGTCTTCGCCGGCGGCAATTGGTATCTCGTGGACGCCGGCCCGGGCGCATGGAAGAACCTCGCGCTGTGGCATCTGCCGGCGCCCAAGCTGGCGGCGGTGATGCTGACGCATTATCACTCGGATCATATCGGCGAGCTTGGCGAGATCAACATGCAGACGTGGGCGCAGGGCCGTGTGAACCCGCTGCGCGTCTTCGGCCCGCTAGGAGTTGAGGAAGTGGTGGGCGGATTCGCGCAGGCGTACGCGCTGGACCGGGACTATCGCGTAGCGCATCACGGCGCCGGACTTATGCCACCGGCCAACTGGGCGATGGAACCGCACGTGGTGAAGATCGATGCCGCGCCGGGCGCGGGGCCGTGCGCGGGTGGCTCGGCGACAGTCCTCGAGGAGAACGGGCTCAAAGTGACGGCATTTACCGTCAATCATGCGCCGGTCGTGCCCGCGTACGGCTACCGATTCGACTACAAGGGGCGCTCGGTGGTGATCAGCGGCGACACGACCAAATGCGCCAACCTGGTGGCGCAGTCGCGTGGCGCCGACGTTCTGATCCATGAAGCGCAGTCGGCGACGATGGTGAAATTGATCGAAGAGGCGGCCAGCCGGAAGGGGAACGCGCGGATTGCGAAGATCATGTCGGACATCCTCCGTTACCATACGACGCCCGAGGAAGCGGCCGCCGAGGCGAACGAAGCGGGCGTGCGGCTCCTGGTGCTGAGCCATATCGGGCCGCCGACGCCTAACGCCTTCGTGCGGATGGCGTTCATGCGGGGGGTCGGCGCGGTGCGGCCGCGCGGCGTCGTCCTCGGATACGACGGAATGCTGCTGACACTGCCGGCGGGATCAGACACAATCGATATTTCTAGCGTCAATTAGCAGGCGCGCTGAACTTCGGCGACAAGCAATGCTACAATTGGCGCACGCGGTAAGCGCGGCTCAAATCGCGGATTTCCCGTCACCGGAGAACCTGGATGACACTCCAATATGATCTGTTCTGGTCGTTTCGCTCGCCGTATTCCTACCTCGTTACGCCGCGCCTGATTGAATTCGAACGCGAGTACGAGGTGAAGGCCAACGTCCGGCCAGTTTATCCGATCGCGATCCGGATTCCCGGTTTTTTCAAACAGGTAAACCCGATGTGGCCGCCCTATTTGCTTCGCGATTGCTCGCGTATCGCGGAGATGCTGGGCATGCCGTTCGCCTGGCCCAGCCCCGATCCGATCGTCATGAACATCGGCACCGGCGAGGTGTCCAACGAGCAACCGTACATCCACCGGTTGACAAGGCTGGGCGCCGCTGCCGCCGCTCTGGGAAAGGGACTGCCGTTCCTCGCAGCAGTCAGCGCAGTCATTTTCGGCGGCGTCAGGGACTGGCATCTCGGCGGCCATCTCGCCGGCGCGGCGCAGCGCGCAGGGCTGGATCTCACGAGACTCGATTCGGAAATCGAGCGCGATCCGGATCGTTCTGAGGCTGTGATCACCGAAAATGAGGCCGCGCAGAAACGCGACGGGCATTGGGGCGTCCCGCTGATGGTCTTCAACGACGAGCCGTTTTTCGGGCAGGACCGCTTCGATCTGCTGCGCTGGCGCATGCAACGAAACGGACTCACCCGCCGCCGCTGATGGAGGTACTTATGCGAAAGTCACCGTTGCGAATTGTGGTCGGAACCTTGCTGGCGGCGATGCTCTGCTGGTTGCCGCGCGCGCAAGCCGATGTCAAACCCGGCGATGTAATCACCAAGGACAATGCGGACAAGGTCGCCGACCTGCTCAGCCCTGGCAACTACGTGCTGGTCCGCGAGGGCATGCAACTCAGGATCGTGCCGACCGACAAGCTCGATTGGCCGCCGCCGTTCAGAGCCGCGACCGAGAAGTACTCGCCCCAGGTCCAGCTGGGGGCCGACGGCACCCTCAAGGGTTACACTGCCGGGCAGCCGTTTCCGCTGGTCGATCCGAACGATCCGCAAGTGGCGACCAAGGTGATGTGGAATTTCAGCTACCGGCCGCTCTACAGCGACGACATCGATATGCGCTATCCGGAGGTTGCCACCTTCGACAAGACCGCGACCGGCTCGCCGCTCAGCTACTACACGGTGGGGCATTTCGCGTTCTACAACAATATCGGCCGCATCGAGGTGCCACCGATACCGACCGATCCCGACGGGGTAGCCAGCGGCATCCGTTACCGCTTCGGCTTCTATCCGTTCATGGAACCGTCGTCGCTGCGCGGCTACGGGATGGTGCGGCAGCGGCATATCGATCCCACGATCGAGGACAACGTATGGGTGTTCAGTCCCGCGACGCGCAAGCTGCGCCGTGAATCTGCGGTGGTGCTCTCAGACGCTATCGGCGCTTTGCCGGGATTCGGCGGCGGAGGCGGCGCAGGCGCCGGCTACGGGGGCGGCGGTAGTGGCGCGGGCGGCGGCGGCGGAGCCGGTGCTTTCGCTAACACGCTCGATCCGGACTCATACTTCGGTTTCTCGGGGAAAATTGAAGATTTCAACTACCGGTTCCTGGGCGAGAAGCAGATGCTCGCGTCGGTGCACGCCGAGCATTCGCCCGAGCCGCAATGCCCGTTCGACGGCGGCAAAACCATTTGCCCGGAAAACTGGGAGATGCGCCATCTGTACGTGATCGAAGCGGACTCGAAGCCGGGCCGCGATCTGTCGATCCCGAAGCGAATTTTCTACATTGATTCAGAAGGATGGTTCATCACGGCGTCGGATCAGTACGATCGCGACGGCAAGCTGTGGAAGACTATCGCGACCTTCGACACATACCGCGACCGGCCCGTGCCGGACGCAAGAGTCGCCATCTATCCGTACAAGCGGATGTTCCAGCTCGGTCTGGTCGACGAGGATCTCGACACCGGCTACAGTTCGGTCGTCTACATGCCCGGAACGACCGCGCCCGATCGCGAATGCTGGTATATCGATATGGGAATGGTGGACAACGCCTTTCTGCAGCCGCAGGCGCTGGAACGAGCCGGCCACTGATCGGGAAGAACCGAGCTACAGCTGCAAGACGAAGCGTATGTCGCCCAGGCGCAGCCGGCTGCCGGCGCTCACGAACGCCGAGCCATGTATCTGGCGATCGTCCACGTAGCTGCCGTTAGTCGAATTCAGATCCATCAGTTCGAATCCACCGTCGCGGCGCATCAAGCGCGCGTGCTGTCGCGACACGCTCGCGTGGGGAATAACGACGTCGTTGTCCTCGCCGCGGCCGATCGATATCTCGTCTTTCATCAACGCGTATTCCGCCGGCACCGGATCGATTCGATCGACTGCCACCAGCCGCGCGCCCTGCGTATTTCCCGCCCCGCGGGGCGCGGTCATCGGTGATTGCGGCGGTCTGCCGGGCGCGCGCTGGACCGCGCGCGCCGCGGCCGGCGGCGCCGACGGCATCCTGAGCGAGGGTGCGCCCTGTGCCGCGACAATGGCCTTGAGTTCCTCGGCCGAGACCCCGAACCTCATTCGCGACAGCCCGAACAGCCCGATGATGGCGATCAACGGTACGGTTCCGTTCCACCAGCTGAACGAGAATTGCTTAAGCCCGGTTCCGGTCGAGTTTCCGCCGACCGTGCCCGCGTCCTCCGGCACGTTAATCGCCGCGCCGCCGAGTCCCCGCACCTGGTACGCGGTCTCAGCCTCGCCCGCTTCGCCGTTGTAATCGACCTTCAGTTCGACGCTGCGATTGGTGCCGTCCTCAATCGGCCGCGGGGTTCGATAGGTCAGCGAATACTCCGTCGCGATCGAATGGCCGATTTCGCGCACCAGCGACGGGAAGCGGCCTTCTTCGGTGATGATATTGTACGAACGGCCGTGCGTCGCATCGATGATTTCCTGGTACGCGGGCTCGATGAACGGCGGCGGAACCACCGCATACAGAGTGATTCCGTTCTTCTTGAGCATGTCGGCGACTTTGGTGCCGGTCAGATCGGTCACCTGCACGCCGCGAGTATGATGGTCCCAGAAGGCCTGATCGTGCGCCGTGTCGGCCGAGCCGTCGCCGTCATGATGAGCCGGCGCGTCGGTGACGATAATGATGATGCCTTCGGCCTCGGGGCGGAATGGAAACTTCGCCGCATAGGCAAGCGCGTCGAGCTGATCCTCGGGGATGTCGCCGCCGCCGCCGGCGTGCAGGCCGCCCACCCACTCGGTGAACTGCTTGACGTCCGAAGTAAACGAGTTGCGGTAGGCGCAGTTGCAGTCGGGGTACGCCGAGACCACGTAATCCTCGAACGTCACCAGCCCGAGCCGGTAGTCGCGGCTGTTGGCCTGCAGGTCCTGGGCAAACGCGATCACGTTCTGCTTGACCGCGTCGATGTAGGGCTGCATCGATTCCGTCACGTCCAACACGAACACGATATCGACGGGACGGCCTTGGCCGACTCCGCGAAAGTCGAGGATCTTGGCTTCCCTGCCGTCTTCAAACACTTTCACGTTGTCGGGACGAAGGTTGCCGACCGGATTGCCGTTCTGATCGGTCAAACCGAAGTCGAGCTGCACGCCGCCGTCGGTGTCGAAGTGCTCGAGGCCCGGATTTCCGGATGTGATTTTCAAGCTGGCATCCGCTGCGGTCACTCGAACCCCGAAGCAGAGCAGAAAGAAAAGTGCGAACAGACCGCAGCAGGCGTTTCGATTCGAGGAGTTCATCGCTGGCAGTGATTCTCCAGATCGGACGGACGATCAGTCAAGCTCCGCTATCTATTTGACGTTCACGCGAGCGATTGTATTCTTGCCTTCGTACACCGGTTAGGTTATCCCAAATGCTGATCCAATTCTTCTTCGATGGATTCCGGGGGAAAGATTTTTTTGTGTATCGGATTGCTCGCGGGCTGAAAGTACCTTTCTTGACTCTGATTTGCGTGCTGCTGGCCGGCGTCGGGTCGGCCAGGGCCGGCCAAACGGCGCAGGTCGAGGTGGGATTTGTGGGCGTTACGCCGAGGACCTCTCAGGGCGCTCCGGTCAACTTTCAGAACGTTCTGCTCAATGTTCAGTCGGTTCGCATCAATCGCAATACAGCCGCGGGCCCCGGCAATGCCGCATGGGAAACCATCCCGGTGCCTTCGGGGATCGGAAACGTCCCACAGAACGCGGACTTGCAGATCGATCTCAACACTTCGCAGAACATGCCCCAGATCTTCAACACTGCCAACGTGCGGCCCGACACCTACAAAGTTGCCGAGGTCCTGCTCGATCCGAACAATCCCGGCACATTGATCCCCGACTGTCCGCTAGCGCCGCCGCTCGGCTTCACCGCCGACGGATGCATCAACTACCCCATCCAGTTGGCTGCCGCCAGCGTCATCAGCGTGTCGAACAACGGCGGGCTGGTCGAGCCGGAAAATGGGAAACTGGCGCAGCTGTTCCTTCAAGTGGCGATGACAATCGATCAGGTGCCTACGACACCCGGCGGCGCCTACATCGTAACGATCACGTTGAATTCGCCGCCCACGACTCCGCTCCAGGTGGGCACGATCACAGGGTCCGTGTCGGGCCAGGCGACTGGGGCGTCGTCGACCGTCCGCCGGTTGGCGGTGACAGCCGAAGCGATCGGAACCAATACTCCTATCGCGACCGCTCCGGTCCAACGCGGGAAGTTTAACCTGGCGCTTCCGGCGGCCGGCGGCCCGACCGCGCCATACGGATTTGGAACACTCTATGACCTCGTGCTGTCCGGCGGAGCAGAAACCTACCAGGCAGCGCGATTGCCGCCGTTATATCCGTCGATGTCCATCTCACAAGACTTCAAACCCAAAGGGAACCACACGCTCGCCGAAATCACGGGTGCGATCAGCGATAATTGTGTCGCGACAAAGCCAGTTGTCGGTGCGACCCTGCAGTTGCTGATTCCACCCGATAGCGTCAACCCGGCACCGTTAACACCGGCAGCCTTCTGTATTGACAACCCCGACCAATGCATCGCTGTCGCGACGGCGAATACCGACAACGCAGGCGACTTTCCGATGCCGGGGACGGTCACCATTCCCGCTGAGTTCGCCAACGTTCCGGTGCCACCGAAAAAAGGCAGCTATGCGATGGAGATCAGCGCGCCGGGTTACGATTCTTTACTCGTCCAGGCAATTCCGAGCTCGACCAAAACCGGCGGCACTTGCACCGCCAGCGCCACCGGCACCACTTTTGACACGTGTGACTTCGCGCTGAACACGGGATACATCAGCGGCACGATCCCGATAACACCGCCAAATCCGGGGCAGACCATCCTGGTCCAGGTATTCGCCGAGGACCATGGAACCAACAATATTGAAAGCGTGCTCCCGACGCCGCTGGTCGTCACCCACTCGAACGTCGGCACCTGCCTGGGACCTCCGCCATATAGTTGCGTTTCGTTTACGCTGAATGTTCCGACCACGGATACCGTTCCCCAGGGCTTTGATCTGTTCGCTACGACGATCGATCTCTATCAGGGCGTCTCCGATCCGTTTCAGGGGCACACCACCGCGGTGGTGGCAGGCGTTCCGGCTCCGGCGCCACCGAGCTCGACCCTTCCCCGAGTGTGCGATACCACGACGGCGACTTTTCCCGTCGACCAATCGATCGACTGCGTCGGCCATGGCAGCGTGACGGGCGGTCCAAGTGGTGTCCAGAACGCGGACCTCGGCACCTCGGTCGTGCTGTCGAAAGATAACGTGCAGATAACAAATACTCCCGTGCAGAATGTGACGACTGGTAGCCCGAGCAACAGTTATGCCTTCTGCGTTCCTGCCGACACTTATCAGCTACAAAGGCTCCAACTGCCAGTACCCGCTTATTCGGCGGTGCCGAGTGCGGCGCCTACAGCTGTGCTTGACACCAATACGGTGACCGTCACGATTCCGCCGCCTCCGCTATACCGCAGTCCGACGCCGACCGCGACTGCGACTGGAGGCCCTTCTCCGACCTCGACCCCGACCCCGGTCGCGACTGCGACACCAAATGTAAAGTGCCCGACCAGCTGCACGAATCCCGACGGCTCATGCCCCGGCATCTGCAACGACGTAATCCAGTCGATACCACAGTGATGGCGCAGCCGGCGATGCGGTGTTTCGTACGAACCTTGTCGATGAGCACACTCGGCGCGGCGCTCGCGTTTTCGGTCGCGGCCTGCAACAACCAGACCGGATTTTCCGGCAGCGTCGGTAATACGCCCAACGGCCCGGCGCTGGCATCGTACGAAATTCTCGGCACCGTCGGCACGCCATTTTCCGCGACCGTATCGGACGCGCAATCGTCGTGGACGTTTCAGGGCAACGTCCCGCTTAGCGTAGTAATCTGCAACAATGTCCTGCCGGCGCGAGTCATCGCGACTAAAACCACCAGCAACGGCAACCTGCTGAGCGTCGAAGCAATCCTCGGCGGCAGTGTGGCCGAACTTCAGTCCACCAGCGCACCGTTTGGCACCGTGTCAGTGCAGGCCGGCGGTACCTTGAGCTTGATCGCAGCGCCGGCGTCTCCGGACCTGCGCATTTTCGCCGCCGGTCCCGCCAATCAGCGTTACACCGCGCTGGTCGAGGACATCGCCATTGGATTCGTGATCGCCGCACGCGCGCCAACCTTGATCCTGTTCGACAGCCCGGACGGAAAGGTGGATGCCACCTTTTTCGGAAATGGGCAGTACCCTACTTTCACTCTCAACATGACGCTCGACGGCGCCGTGGTGGCAACCGTCGTTCAGGGCCCCAACGCGACGATTCGCGAGCCATGACTCGCGCGCCCGCTTGAGTCAGCGCCGCGGTAGCTGCGCAACTCGCTCGCATACCTGCGGATGCGTCGAAGCCGCGCGCGATCGTCCCGGTTCGTTTGACAGCCTCCCGCATTCGTCATAGTTAGCTTTTGTAAGAAGTGAGCGAGCCATTCGAAAACGTACCTAGACCTTCCCACCTCTGAAATCATTCTATGAACTCGCAGCTCGTACGCCGGGTCCTGTTGGCAGTGGCGATCATTGTGGCCGCCGCCGCTGCGATTCCCGGTTATCGCTACTATCGCAACATCGAGAGCCACGTCAGCACTGACGACGCCTACGTTGACGGTACCGTCGCGCTGGTTTCCTCGCGTGTTGCCGGCACCGTCACCAATGTTTATGTCGAGGACAACTGGACGGTTAAGGAAGGCCAGTTGCTGTTGACGCTGGATCCGCGCGACTTCGACGTCCGTGTCGAGCAGGCCCAGGCTCAGCTCGAGCGCGCCAGGCAATCCGTCGATGAGCTCTACGCAATGGTGGATGCGGCGCGGTCGGGTGTGGCGCTCACCGTGTCGGAGCTCAAGCAGGCGCAAATCGATTTCGTGCGCGCCAAGTCGTTGAAGGAACAGGGCGTCGTCTCCATCGAGCAATACGATCAGGCCAACACCGCGCTGCGCGTCGCGATGGCCGATGAAGCGCTGGCGGAGCATCAATTGACGCAGGCCCAGGCGGCCCTCGGATCGCGCAACGACGGCCGTTCGCGCTACGCACTCCCGGTCGTGCAGCAGGCCGAAGCCGCTCTGGAAGCCGCCAAGCTCGATCTCGACTACACCAAACTGACCGCGCCGTTCCAGGGCATCGTGACTCACAAGACCGCCCACGTCGGCAATCGCGTCCAAGTCGGAGAGCCGCTGCTGGCGGTCGTCCCGCTGGGCGCGCTCTACGTCACGGCGAACTTCAAGGAGACCCAGCTCACCGACGTGCGCGTCGGTCAAAAGGCGGAGATCGTCGCCGACATCTATCCCGACTACACCTACCGCGGACACGTCGATTCGATCAGCATGGGCACCGGCGCGGCCTTCTCGCTGCTGCCGCCCGAGAACGCGACCGGCAATTGGGTCAAGGTCGTGCAGCGCGTGCCGGTCAAGGTTGTTATCGACGGACCGGAGCCCCGCGACAAACCGCTGCGGCTGGGGCTGTCGGTCGAAGTTGCGATCGATCTCGCCGATCGCAGCGGACCCTTGCTCTCGTCGATCGTGCAGCAGCGTTTCCAGAAAGACGGCCAGACCCTCCCCAACGAGACACTCAAGATGGCGCCGAGGTCCCGGCCGCCGGCCGAAGCGCCGCCGCCCACCGGCACCCAGCAACATTTCATGCCTCGCTCGATGCGCTGATCCACCGCACCTGACACGCGTGTCAGTTCGGTTGCGACTTTTCCCCGCGTGTATTACGCTGCGGTTCCGGCGGATTCTCCGCCCGCGCTGTATCCGATGCTCGACCGTGACGACATTCAGCAACGCCTGTCCGCGTATCTTGGCGCACCGGTCTCGCGTCTTAGTGTCCTTGCCAGCGGATGGGAAACCACGGTCTTCGAGTTCACGCTCGATGCGGCGTCGAAGGCGTTCACGGCCATCCGGGCCGGCCAATCGATGGTTTTGCGGTTCTATCAAGGCTCGGAGGCCGACGCCAAAGGCGCCCGCGAATACGCCACCATCGATCGCCTGTTCGCCGCCGGCTATTGCGTCCCGCGCCCCTACGCCTTCGAGGCCGATCATCGCGCCCTGGGCGCGCCGTTCCTCATCATGCAGCGGCTGGCGGGCGGTACGCTGTTCACGATCCGCAGCTTTCCGAGTTCGCTAAAGACTTTCTCGATGGCATTTTTTTCTTTCGTCCGCCAGCAGTCGAGGCTCCACAGGCTCGATCCCGCCAGCCCCGGCCTGCGCGAGATTCCGCGCGCATATGCGCCCATCGCAGGCGCCGACGCCGACTCCCCGCTGCTGGATCGCGTGCTTGCGATCATCGCCAATCGCGTCGAGACCGGCCCGCTGCCCGGTCTGCGCGAGGCGCTCAATCTGGTTGCTGAACGCGCGGCCAGGTTTCGCCACAGCCCCAATTCGCTCCTGCACATGGACTATCATCCGCTCAACGTGATGGTGGAGGGGGTGCGCGTGACCGGCGTCATCGACTGGGTGAACGCCGATGTCGGCGATCGCCATCTCGACGCTGCGATGACGGCCGTGATTCTGTCCTCGTCCGCGCTGGAGAACCCGCGATGGATGCGCGACAACGTGGTCGGCAACGGGCTTCGCACCAGCTTCGCGGCGTTGTACATGCCGCTCTACCATGCGATGGCGCCGATCGACTTCGAGCGCTTCCGTTACTGCCAGGCGGTCGCGGCGCTGCTGCGGCTCTCGATGCTCGGGATGATGCGCGCGCGCGGTCCGGAGGTGGTCGGCTTCCGGCGCGAGGCTATCCATGAAGTCACGCCCGCGGTCGTGCGCCTGCTCAGCCGCTACGCCACCCGCAAGAGCGGCGCAGCGGTCGGCCTCGAGGCGCCCGCCCCGCAGCCCGCGTAAGCGCAATCCGTGTCGCACGGCACCACCGGGATCCCCAAGTCAGCCGGGCGCTTCAATCGCTGCAAAAATCAAACTGAAACCAATCCCCACTTTTTGCTGATGGCCTGACTTGAAACGAATCGGCTATGGTCGATCGAGGAACTGATTCAAGCCGGCCAAAACACAATTTCTGGATACGAGAGGAGGGCGCACCGTGATCAAGTTCGATCACATGAATCTCCCCGTCACGGACTACAAAAGGTCGCGCGACTGGTACACCGGGAATTTCGGCTTCAAGGTCGAGTTTGAAGTTCCAGAGCGTCAGACAGTTTCGCTCCAAGATTCTGACGGCATGGCGATTTTCCTCTATGAGTCAAAAGTGGCGTTAGCGGGAGCCACATGCGCGCTGTACTTTCAGATCGATTCCGTGGACGCGAAATTCAAGGAGCTGCAATCAAAAGGCGTCCCGTTCATCAACCCACCGGGTAACTACTTCTGGGGCTATGGTGCCGAACTGCGCGATCCGGATGGCTATCAGATACTCCTGTGGAATCGTCGCTCCATGGCCGAGAAGGGCAAGACAGGCTGAAAGGATCAAATTAGATCACCGCCCGGCGCTTGCCTGCCTATCGCTATCAGCCGAAAAAATCTGTAACACTTGAGGGATGCGAAAGTGTTATGCGACTGCGTTGGTGTTGATTAGCTGGTACCTGATGCTGCCGCCGCCGGTTTTTCCGCCGACGCAGGACGCGTCGGGCAATTACAAGACGAACAGCACGGCGCCGATGTCCCAGTGGCGCAAGCTCAAGACGCTCGAATCCGAAGATGCCTGCAAGGCGCAATTGAAATTGAAGAAGACGCCGTCTTCCTACAGATGCGTCGCGAGCGACGACCCCGCGCTGACGGCTTCCGCCCCAGCCGCGGCCGGCGCCCCGAGCACCTCGACTGTCTCCGGCGCCTCCGCCAGTCACATGCAATAAGCGGCTACTGGCGCTCAACGCGATTGTTCCCCTTCCCAGGTGGGAAGGGGAACAATCGCGGAAAAATGCCGCTCCGCTTAACCCTTTCTAACAGGGCGGTCTCTTAATACTGGCCAGCCGTGCCAACGGCCAGGGGCCGCGCCCGCCAACGGCGGGCGGCCTTAATACTGGGTGCAGGGGTCACCCCTGCGGTCAGCCCTGCCCTTCGGATAGCGTCCCCTTCCACGTCCGCGCGGACAGGACTATCTCACCCTCGCTTGCGATTCTGCGCCCATCGGAGTTATCGACAATGCCCTTCGTGCTCCATTTGTTTTTCCCGTTACTCTCGTAGGTCCCCTGACCATTGCCGGTGACGGTGTCACCATTGTCCAGGTATGATGTCGAACACCAGCTGAAAGTCCCGCTCTTGCCACCTAAGAAGGTCGATGTGCCGAAGACCGTCCCAAAACCGGTTGCGGTCCCTTCCCAGTTCACTTGGACGAGAACGCTACCTGCTGGTCCAGGAATTTGAGTAGCAGTGATCGACTTTAGTGAAAATTCTCCAACCTTCTTACCCGATGCCATATGGTCTCCTTGTTCGCGGAAAGTTTCGTGTTAGTACCCGATTCATTGCCCATTAAGCTATGCCAAGGCCCGGGCAGGGCCGTGACTTCGGCACGCCCAATCAGTAAAGCTTCCTCAAGTCAGCGAGCGCGCGGCGGACTTCGGTAAAGAAACGGACATCGCCGACCCGCGACTCGACATTTGTACGAGTGAGTTCGGTGCGCTACGCCAGTCGCCGGACCGGCCGGTGTCACCAATCAAACGAGGCTGAAGCAACCGCCGGTCAGATCGGAACGTCCTCGAATATCGTGGTTGTCACCGCCTCCGCAGCCGGATCGGAACTGCTCCTGAGTTTGTCCATTAACTTCTGAAGTTCGGGGTCGGACCTGACTTTTCCCAAATGACTCCAGTCGGGATACTGAGCAACCGTGATGATATTGTTGGGTTGCGGGCCTGCGACCTCACGGCGGACCGCATAGGTCCCGCCGGCGCGCTCGACGGCCTTCTTAACCGTCTTCAGCACTTCAAAAAGCTCGTTTTGCTTGCCCGGGTGCACTTTTAGCATCGTGCCTACTGTAATCGCCATTTTGATTTCCTCCTGGCGCAGAATTTGAGAACCATTCCCCTATAGTAAAGCGCCAAGTTAGCGGCAAGAGCTAATTTGCGTTGCCGCTTGAAAGCGATCCCGGAAATTCTCAATCACAACCGCTATTTCAACGTGATCTGCCTGGTCAAGCGACTGCCTACAAGGTGAGCCAGCTCGACCCTCTTATCCGTCGCGCTTTGCCTCACCTCTTTTGAACCATAATGCTTCAAGCTCAGCGCGTCGGTCTTCGCGGTTAAACCATCGAGGGCGGCCATGTTCTTGTACTGGATCGCGATTGCTACATCCCAGTCCTCGGGGGTCTCTTTGGTTGTGTTGAGGGAGACCTGGTAACTGGAAATCAGTCCCTGTTGCTTCTCGTCATCGAGGACGGGTTTAAGGTTCTCCGCCAGATCGCTTAGGAACGCATTCATCTTGCCAGGGGTCACGGCAAGCAGCAGCACACGCGAGACTGATCCTTCCGTGTAATGCTCTTGAGCCATCGCGGAAAGCGGGAAAAGGAACGCACAAGTGAACACCAGCGATATGAAATGTTTCTTCATGTTAGACCTTCCTTTCGGCGGACCCTAGCACCGCGAACCGGATGCGTCTATGGGACGCAACCCCCGCTGTCTTGAGCTATTAGCGCGGCCGAAACGATGGAGCCGGCCGCTTTCGTGGACCGGCTTCAGCCAAGACCAGGCAAAAGCCCTAGCCGCTTGCGCTACGGGGCGGAGTTGCTCTACCCTTCGCTTGGCGGAGAGTCAAAACGGAAATCCCGGTTTAGAGTATATTCGCGGCGTTGGGAGTGGCGTGGACTGCTCCCGGGTCCGGGGACGAAATGGAGAATCCGGCCGACTCAAATTCGACGCGCGAACTGGCCGCGATAATGTTCAGCGACATAGCGGGCTATACCCTGATCATGGGCCGCGACGAGGCGAAGGCGATCCGCGCGCTGTCAGAGCATCGCGAATTGCTCCGCTCTCTGCTTCCGAAATTTAACGGCCGGATGCTTGGCGAGATCGGAGACGGCACGCTTTCCAGCTTCCACAGCGCCACCGACGCCGTCAATTGCGCGCACGAGCTCCAAGCCGCCCTGGTGAATGATTCGGAGCTTCGGCTGAGGATAGAAATTCACGTCGGGGACGTTGTGTTCTCCGCCAACAATGTGGTCGGCGACGGAGTGAATGTCGCGTCGCGGATCCACGCGCTGGCTCCGCCCGGCGGAATCTGCGTGTCCGAGCATGTCTTCGACGAGATTCGCAACAAACCCGGGATGGCGGCGACCTACCGCGGCGAAAAGAGCCTCAAGAACGTAAGCCGCCCGATTCGCGTCTACATTCTTGCCACTACCGCATTGTCGGGTCGCGGCGAGAAGTCAGCAGGGTCCGCGTTCGCCCGCGTCGCGCACCGCACGGCCTTACGGCTTCCCTCGCTGCGCACGTTCAGCCTTGCCTCGGTAGGCACGGCTCTGGTTGGGTACCTTCTCTATTCAACATTCTACGTCGAGATCGCTACCGCCTTACTCGTCTATGTCCCGCGCATGCTCCCCACCCGGGTCCATCAGAAGATCGGTTACTGCACGACCAGCGACGGAGTGCGGATTGCCCATGGCACCATCGGCAGTGGTCCGCCCGTCGTCTTCGTACTTGGATGGGCGACCCATCTGACCCGCGGCGCCGGTAGTCCGACGTATAACAACCTATTTCGCGATTCGACGAGCGCGCATCACCTTTGGGTACAATACGACGGACGCGGATGCGGTCTCTCGGAGCGGGGACTTCGTGACTATTCGCTGGAGCCCCGCGTGCGCGACCTCGAGGCGGTGGTCGATGCGCTCAAGCTGAGACGCTTCGCGCTGTGGGGGTACTCCGCAGGAGGACCCGCGCGACGATCGCCTATGCAGCACGCCATCCGGACCGGGTCACGCGCGTCATTCTGTACGACACGTTTGGTGGAGCCTTTCCAAACTCCGAGCTTGCAAAGCAGGCGAATACGCCAGCCGAGCGACAGCGCGAGCAAGCCATGGAGCTTGTGTTTAGCGGATGGAACAATCCCGCCTACCGCGACATGTTTACCAATCTCCTGATGCCCAATGGGAGCGATGTTGAGAAGCGGTTCATGAACGAGATGTTTCAAATCTCTGAGACGCCCGAGGATGTCGAGGCGTTCTTTTCGGCCGGCTCGAAAATCGACGTCACCGCGCTCGCGTCGCAAATCAAGGCACCCACGCTCATTATCCACGTCCGCGGTGACGAGGTGGTGCCCTTCGCTGCGGGTACCGACTTGGCGTCCCTCATTCCGGGAGCCCGGCTGGTACCCATAGAAGGCAACGACCATGTCGTCATCCCGGGCGACGGCGAGTCCGAGCAGATCCTCCGGGCCGTCCAGCCGTTCCTCGACCAGGATCTGGAGCCCACGACCGTAAGCGCCAATCGCTAAATTGTGCTGAAAACCCCCAGCGACAAGCACTCGGTGGCAGGGCGGCGAAAACCGCATCGCGGCAGGGACTGCGCGCGACAACGAAGCGCGGCCTTAACACTGGGTGCAGGGGTCACCCCTGCCAGCGCATAGTCGTGAAAAGATGCGCTGCGCAGATTTTCGTGTCTTCTCAATGCGGGTGCAGGGGCCGCAGCCCCTGGCCGTGGCGACGGCAGCGCGGTATTAAGCCATTGGCAGGGGCCGCGCGCGACAACGGAGCGCGGCCTTAAGACTGGCTACCCGTGCCCACGGGCCGAATCAGTTCGCGCAGCACGAAGGGCAGGATTCCGCCGTGCCGGATGTACTCGACCTCCTCGGGCGTATCGACCCGCAGCGTCGCCTCGAACTCGACGGTCTTGCCGCCGGATTCCGCGCGCACCTTCACCGCGTGGCGCGGCTTGATTCCCGCTTTCAATCCCGTGATCGAGAATACTTCGTCCCCTGTCAGTCCGAGCTTCTCGCGGCTGTCGCCGTCCTTGAACTCCAGCGCCAGCACGCCCATCCCAATCAGATTGCTGCGATGGATTCGCTCGAAGCTCTCCGCGATTACCGCGCGCACGCCGAGCAGTTGCACACCCTTGGCGGCCCAATCGCGCGACGAGCCCGTACCATATTCCTTGCCCGCGATCACTATCAGCGGAGTCCCTGCTTTGCGGTAACGCTCCGACGCCTCGAAGATCGTCATCCGCTCGCCGTCCGGAATATGCGCGGTGACGCCGCCTTCCACCCCCGGCACCATCAGGTTCTTGAGCCGGATATTCGCCAGCGTCCCGCGCATCATCACTTCATGATTTCCGCGCCGCGCTCCGTATGAGTTGAAATCCTTGGGCTGCACGCCATGCGCGATCAGATACTTGCCCGCCGGACTGTCGGCCGCGATCGACCCGGCCGGCGAAATGTGATCCGTCGTCACGCTGTCGCCGAGCACCGCCAGCGCCCGCGCTCCGCTGATATCGGAGAACTCGCCCACCTTGGCCGTCACGCCGTCGAAAAACGGCGGCGCCTTCACGTACCGCGAATCCTTCTCCCAGCGGAACAAGTTGCCCTCCGGCACGGCCAGGCTCTTCCATCGCTCGTCGCCGTCGAACACCTGGCCGTACTCGCTCCTGAACATCGCGGCGTCAACCGAACCCGCCACCGCCGCCGCCACTTCCTCCTGCGACGGCCAGATGTCGCGCAGATACACCGGACGTCCGTCGGAACCGGTGCCGAGCGCCTGGTGCTCGACGTCGATATCCATCGTGCCCGCAATCGCGTATGCGACCACCAGCGGCGGCGACGCCAGGTAGTTGAACCTCACCGCGGGATTGATGCGTCCCTCGAAATTGCGATTTCCGCTCAGTATCGCGCATGCCACCAGGTTGCCCTGCTTCACGGCGCCGGCTATCGCCTCCGCGATCGGCCCGCTGTTGCCGATACACGTCGTGCATCCGTAACCGACCAGGTTGAAGCGCAGCTTGTTGAGCGCCTCGGTCAGTCCCGCGCGCTTTAGGTACTGCGTCACGACCTTGGAACCGGGCGCCAGGCTGGTCTTCACCCACGGCTTGACCGTGAGCCCGCGCGCGACCGCCTTTTGCGCGAGAATTCCCGCCGCGAGCATCACCGACGGATTCGAGGTGTTCGTGCAGCTCGTGATCGCGGCTATCACGATCGAGCCGTGCGTCAATGCGAAGCGCCCGCCCTCGGAATGCACTTCGACCTTATGGGCGATATGGCCGAGCTTCGCTTCGAGCGCTGACCCTTCGCCCGCCGTCGCGCCGTTGCCGCCTTCGGCGACCCACTTCGCCAGCTCTTGGCGATCAACGCTCGGATGCTGCTCGAATTCCCTGGCCAGCTCGCTCCTAAATCCGCTCTTCGCCGCCGTCAGCGCAACTCGATCCTGCGGACGGCGCGGCCCCGCCATGCTCGGCACGACGCTGCCGAGATCGAGTTCGAGGGTATCGGAAAATTTCGGCTCGAGCGCATCGGCGGAATTAAACAGGCCTTGCGCCTTGCAGTAGGCCTCGATCAGCTTGACCTGGCTTTCGCTCCGCCCCGTCAGCCGCAAATAAGTAAGCGTCTGATCGTCGACCGGGAAAAATCCCATCGTCGCGCCGTACTCGGGTGACATGTTGCCCAGCGTCGCGCGATCCGCGACCGGCAGCGACTTGAGCCCCGGCCCGAAGTATTCAACGAACTTGCCGACCACGCCCTTCTTGCGCAGCATCTGTGTAACCGTCAGCACCAGGTCGGTAGCAGTCGCCCCCGGACGCAAGCTGCCCGCCAGCCGAAACCCGATCACCTCGGGAATCAGCATCGGTACCGAGCGCCCCAGCATCGCCGCTTCGGCTTCGATTCCGCCCACACCCCATCCCACCACGCCGAGCCCGTTGATCATCGTCGTGTGCGAATCCGTGCCGATCACCGTGTCGGGATACGCCTCGCCGTTCTTCGAGGAAAAAACCACCGGCGCGAGATATTCCAGATTCACCTGGTGAACGATTCCCGTGTCGGGCGGAACGACCCGGAAGTTGTCGAATGCGCCCTGCCCCCAGCGCAGAAAAAGATAGCGCTCGCGGTTGCGCTCGAATTCCAGCCGCGCGTTGGCCGCGAACGAATCGGCGGTGCCGAAGGAATCGACCTGCACCGAGTGATCGATCACCAGGTCGACCGGCTGCAGCGGGCTTACCTTGGCCGGATCGCCGCCGAGCTTTTTGATCGCGTCGCGCATCGCCGCCAGGTCCGCCACCACCGGCACGCCGGTGAAATCCTGCAGCAGCACGCGCGCCGGCATGAACGAGATTTCCCGCTCTCCGCCCTTGCCGTTCCATTTGGCCAGCGCCTCGATCTGCCCGGTCGTCACGATCACGCCGTCTTCGCGCCGCAGCACGTTTTCGAGCATCACCTTGATCGAATACGGCATCCGCGCCAGCGAAAATCCGCGCTTCTCGAGCGCTTCGAGCTTGAAGATCGTGTAGCTGTTGCCTTCCATCGAAAGCGTCGAACGAGCACCGAAACTGTTAGTCGCCATTGATCGAGCCTTGCCCTCCTCGTGCGATGGTCAAAATGGAGGAATCGGACGCGGGTTCCGAATCCGGCGCGCCGCCCAATCCGATTCGATTTGCTATGGGTTCAGAATACCGCGCGAGCGCGCCCAATCAACTGGCCAACTTGCGGCAGACGATGGCGTTCTAGCCGGGGCTGGCGCTGCGGCGCGATGCGCGCGCGGGCGCCGGGCCATGCAATCCGTCGAAGACCAGCGAGCGTCCGTCGGAATGGAATCGCATCGCGGCCAGAATGCCGACCCGCGACGATTCGAGCGCCGCCACGCCGTCGATTGAATCGATCGTAATACGCGGCTTCATTGACAAAAGAGCTGCCACCGCCGCGCTGAAACTATCATCGTCGGCTCCGCCCTCGCCGGCTGTGATCATCGCGCGTCCCTGCAATCCCGCAATCACGCGGCCGGCGCGAATCACCACGACGTTGGCCGCGTCGCGCGCGATACCGCATCCGGCAATCACGGCGCCGTACGGATTGGCGGGATCGATCGCGCTCAAGGCAACCGGTTTCTCTCGCGCTGGATTAAGATTCCGCGCCGCGCGCAGCATCTCGACCGCCTCCGGCATGGCATATTGTTCCCCCGAAATCGATCTCACGAACCACCCGCGCCGAATCGCGCCGCTATATTCCAGCCGCCGCAGCGCAAATGCGATTTCGTTCCACGAGATATGCGTCGATTCGAGGCCGAGCATCTCCCGGGCGAGAATTCCATGGCGCTCGAGCAATTTGAGCGCGAGATCCCGCGCGTCATCCGGGCCGCCGGCGCGATGCTCGCCCGCGCGTATCAGGGACCATCGGCCCGCCAGGCTCGACTTCAGCCGCGCGCGAACCGCCGCGTCGTGACGAGTCGTCGGGCGGTGTGCGACCGGCTCGAGCGCGCGCTCGGCGCTGCGATCGTCGGCAAACACCCGGATCGGCGCAAAGTTGTCGTTGCTCACGCGCCCCGCCGCCGCCATCCGCCATAGCGCGGACAATGCGTCGCGCTCCGAAACGTTCGCGCGCTCCGCGACCTCGTCCAGGTACTGCGCACCCGCGGCGCCCAGCGCCTCCAGCACCGCCTGTTCCTTCGCGTCCGCCGGTGCGGGTTCGTCGCTCGGTACAAACAGACTGGCCTTGCGCGCAATGAACGTGATCCGCGACGGTGTGCTCGCTTGACGCGCGCCTTCGACACCTTCTTCGACAACGGCGACCCATTTCATCCGGCCGCTCATGCAGACCAGGTCGAGCATCTCGGGCCGATAGCCGGCGATGCGCGCCGGGATAATCGCGTGCTCCCAAATCTCGGGCGTCGCCGCGATGCCTGACAACTGTTCGAGCACCGCGGCTACGCCGGTCTGATCGGCCGGCAGCTCAGCGCCGCCGACGCGCATCCATTGCAGCCGAAACGCCGCGTACTCGTGATCCGTGCACGGCTCGATTTCAGCGCGCACCCGCGCCAGCGTCATCCGATGGATCCGTTCCAGGTTGTAGCGGTCGCACCACTGAATAGCGTCGGCGCGCGTGAAATGACCGCGAAAAATTCCGCCATCGCTTTCCAGCGCCGCGAGAATCCGGTCGATGTCCGATTCTTCGAAATGCAGTCGCGCCGCGATTTCAACGGCAGTCGTCGGTCCGCAAGTCTTCAGCGCGCGGCGCACGAGTTCGGCGCGCGCACCGTCGCCATCACGGCCCTCGCCGCTCGACTGGGAACCGCCGTCAATCGATGCGGTGGGATATGCGGCGGCAAAGATGCCCTTGTCTTCGCTCGCGATAATTCGCTCTGGCGATTCGCCGGTTAAGTTGACCCGCGCGATTCGACGCTCCGCGTCCAGCTCCGCCAGCATCGCGCGGCCGTTCTCGCCGGCGCGTTCTTCGACCTCGGCCTGCGTTAGCGAGCCGTGCGCCCGAATCAATTCGTACAGTTCGTCGCGCGAGCGCGGCGTGCGTCCGGCCGCGCGGCCCGTCACCTCGGCGACGACGCTGTCGACCGCTTCCGCCGAGAGCAGATCGGAAAGGTCTTCTTTGCGGAACACGTCCTCGGCCATGCCGCGATTCATCGTCACGGTCCGCGAACGGCGATTGGCGCGTTCGCCGTCGTCGAGAAATGAATAGTCCCACGCGAGCAGAATGCGATGGGCAAACACCGACGGCGCGATCGCATCGACGGCGACGGTGCGAATCGCGCCGCTCTCGATGCCTTCGAGCATCCGCACCGTGCGCGGCAAGTCGGTGGACTCCTCCAGGCATTCGCGAATCGTTTCCTCGATCACAAAATGGTCCGGGAGTTCAATCGTGGCCGGCCGGTTCTCGAAGCAGGCCTGCTGGCCGGGAAAAATCGCCGACAGAAGTTCCTGGGAGCGAAGGCGTTGAATCCAGGCAGGCACCTTCTTGCCGCGCGATGAGCGCATCACCGCCAGCGCGCGCGTCGCGACGTGGCGGAAGCGCACTTCAAACATCGGCGCGGCCAGGATCGCCTGGATCAGTACGTCGCGCGCGTTGCGCGCCTTCAGCATGCTGAACAGAGTGTCGAGCGGAAAACTATGCCGCGAATTCAGCGCGAGCAGCACGCTGTCGTCGATCGCCGACGCCTGGATTTCGAAATCGAACGACTGGCACAGGCGCTTTCGAATCGCCAGGCCGAGTCCGCGATTGAGGCGGATTCCGAAAGGCGTGTGAATGACGATTTGCGTGCCGCCCACGCCGTCGAAGAAGCGCTCGACGACGACGGTCTTTTCGTCCGGGATCGCGCCGAGCGCCTCGACGCCGCGGCGGACGTAGTCGACGGCTTGCGTGGCGGCGCACTCCGACATCGCGCATTCGCTCATCAGCCAGTCGGCCGCCGATTCGTTGCGTTCGAGACGGCGCCAAATCTCGCGGCGAAGATCGCAAATCTCCGCCGACAGCGCCTGCGAGCGGCCGCCCGCCTCGGTCTGCCAGAAAGGCAGCGTCGGAGCCATCCCGGGCGCCGGCTCGACCATCAGGCGCCCGCGCGAGATGCGCTGAATCTGCCAGGGCATCGAGCCGAGCGAGAACACGTCGCCGCGCGACGATTCCTGCGCGAAGTCCTCTTCGACATCGCCGACCTTTCGGCCCTCGGACTCGATTACGACGTCGTAGTTGCCGGCTTCGGGGATCGTTCCGCCCGAAGTGATCGCCGCCAAGCGCGCGGATCGTCGCGGGCGGATGCGGGCGTTGACGCGATCGAAGAAAATCTTTGGCGACGCGCCCATGATTCGCTCGGGCAGCTCGGCGGACAACTGTTCGAGCAGATGGCGCAGCTTGCCGGCGTCGAGATCGCCGAAGTTGTAGGCGCTGCGCAGCACGCGCAGCAGCTCGGCTTCGGAGATTTCCTCTTCCTCGGCGGCGATTGCGACGATTTGCTGCGCCGCAATATCGGCGCATCCCATCGGGATTTCCACTTCGTCGAGATGCCCGCGGCGAATCGCGCGCACCGCCGCGCCGCATTCGAGCAAATCGTCCGTGGTCAGCGCAAAGAAGCGTCCCTTGGGAGTCGCGCCGAGGCTGTGCCCCGAGCGGCCGACGCGTTGAATCGCGGCCGAGATGGATTTGGGCGAATCGAGCTGGCATACGAGCTCGACGGCGCCGACGTCGATGCCGAGTTCGAGCGACGCGGTCGCGACGATCGCCTTCAGCTCGCCGCGCTTGAGGCGTTGCTCGGCGAGCAGGCGCTCGGCTCGCGCGAGGCTGCCATGATGCGCCATCACGGCTCCCGCGCCGAGCCGCTTCTGCAGATTGAGCGCGACCCGCTCGGCAAAGCGGCGGCTCAGCGTGAAAACCAGCGTCGTGCGATGCTCGCCGATCAGGCGCGCGACTTCGTCGTACATCGCTTCCCAATGCGGATGAGTGGCCAGCGGTCCAAGCTCGGGGCCGGGCGCGATGACCTGGAGATCCATCGCGCGGACGGAACCGTCGGCGCGAACTATTTTTATCGGACGCGGTGTGCGCGAGCTGTCGCGCGCCACGTCGTAGCCGGCCAGAAACCCGGCCAGCTTTTCGATCGGATTCAACGTCGCCGACAGGCCGATTCGAATGGGCCGCGGCCGCCCGCGACTCGTCACGAAGCGTTCCAGGCGCTCGAGAGTCAGCGCGAGATGCGCGCCGCGCTTGTTGCCGGCCAGGGCGTGGAGTTCATCGACGATCACGTGGCGGACGGCGGCGAGTTTTTCGCGGAACTTCGGCGAGGTCAGCAGGATGAACAGCGACTCGGGCGTCGTGACCAGAATGTGCGGCGGCCGCCGGAGCATCGCGCTGCGCTCGCTCGCGGAAGTATCGCCAGTGCGAAGGCCGGCGCGAATGCGCGAAAGATCGAGGCCCGATTCGGCGCCGACGTCGCGCACGCCGTCGAGCGGCTCCACGAGATTGAGCCGGATGTCGTTGGCCAGCGCCTTGAGCGGCGAAACGTACAGCACCGAGACTTCATCGCGGAGCCGATCGCGCGCCGCGTCGAGGACGAGACCGTTGATTGCCCACATGAAGGCGGCCAGCGTCTTGCCGCTGCCGGTCGGCGCGCATAGCAGCACGTCGAAGCCGGGCGCGTCGTTGGCGGCGCCGATGACGGGCCATCCGAGATCTTGCGCGCGCGAGGGCGCGGTGAAGCGACGCTCGAACCAGGTGCGAACGGCAGGATGGAAGTCGTCAAGCGCGCAGCGCATGCAAACCACTTTATCACTGGCGCGCGATACAACAGAAATTAATTTGAACGTGAAACCCGCCGTGGGTTTGCAGGAGTGACCTCTGCACCCAAGGTTACGAGAATCGGCGCCGCCGACGCTTAGGGGCGCAGCAGGTCGGAGAGGCGGGCGGTGAATTCGCTGCGTGAGAGTGTCAGCTCGTAGCCTGCTTCGCGGGCGGCTTTCAGGGGTTTCAAATCTACGTGCGAGGCGAATCCGATCACGCGCACGCCGGGAGCGGCCGCGCGGATTTGTTTCAGGCTCTCGACTGCGGGAAAGGCGTCGTCGGAGAGATCGGTGAAGATGACCGAGGGTTTCAATTCGGCGCATCGCGAGGCAACGGCGTCGAGCGTCGAGGCGTAGCCAACGTCGGCGCCCACGGCGGCGGCGACCGCGTCGATCTTCGAGCGGAAGAACAGGTCGCGGATCAGGCCGAGCGCGATTTGACGGCTCATGATCGGGCGCTCACGGAATCCCGCGATCCAATACTTCATCCATCACATTAACTCCTGGGAAAGCCGCGTTTCGCCGTCCGCGTGCGCAATTGCAACTGGATTTAGCAGAGCGGCGCCCCTCTTCGCCACCGGGAGAACGGCTTGCAAAGACAGCCGCGCTGGAGTAAGTGTCAGATTGACGCAAAGTAATGGCGGCAACGCCAACGAGGACTTACGGTGAACCAATCGGTTGAAACTGCGGTTAGCGGGAGCGCGCTGCGCGACAAGCTCGCGGTGCTCGGCAACGAGAGCTACACGGCTGACACGTGCGAGCGCTACGCGGACATGATCGCGGAGATCAAGCACCTGAAAAAGGCGCGGCGCGCGGTGGTGCTCGCGCACAACTATCAGCGGCCGGAGATTTTCGAGGTCGCGGATTTTATCGGCGACTCGCTGGAGCTGGCGCGCAACGCGCGCGACGTGCGCGACGCCGACGTGATCGTCTTTTGCGGCGTTCACTTCATGGCCGAGACGGCCAAGGTCTTCAACCCCGAGCGCAAGGTGGTGCTGCCGGATCTGAAGGCGGGATGCTCGCTGGCGGACAGCGTGACGGCCGAGCGGCTGGCGGAGCGCAAGGAAGAACTGCTGAAGATTTATCCCGACCTGAAGTTGGTGTCGTACGTCAATTGCACGGCCGACGTCAAAGCGCTGTCGGACGCGTGCTGCACGTCATCCAATGCGGCGAAGATCGTCGAGCGGATCGACTCGGACAATATCCTGTTCGTGCCCGATCAGAATCTCGCCAACTACGTGCAGGGGCAGACGCGCAAGCGGGTAATTTCATGGGACGGTAACTGCTACGTTCATCACCAGATAACTCCCGACGAGATAAGCAAGGTCAAGCGCGCGATTCCCGGGATCAAGGTGATTGCGCATCCCGAGTGCCGGCGCGACGTGCTCGCGCTGGCCGACGCGGTGCTGTCCACCAGCGCGATGATCGGTTACGCGCGCAGCAGCGACGCCGACAAATTCCTGGTGGTGACGGAATGCGGGCTCTCGGACCGCCTGCTGATGGAAATTCCCGACAAGCACTTCTACAAGGTGTGCAAGCTATGCCGGTTCATGAAGATGATCACGCTCGAGGGCACGCTCGATTCACTCCGCCATCTGCGCTACGAAATCGAACTTTCCGCGGACGTGCGCGCGGGCGCGAAGCGGGCCCTGGAGCGGATGCTCGAGCTGAGCGTCTGAGCGCCAACGCACAAGCCGTCGCGGCGGGCGCGGCGCGCGGCGAACGGCTGGCGCGGCCGATGGTCGCGGTGGACACCGTGTTGTTCGCGATCAACGCCGCGCGCCTGCAGACCTACCTGGTCGAGCTGCGCCGCGGACCGGGTCGCGGGCGGTGGGCGTTTCCGGGCGGGCTGGTGCGCGTGGGGGAACTGCTCGACGAGGCGGCGCGGCGCGAGCTTTACGATTCGACCGGACTGCGCGGCGCTTATCTCGAGCAGCTGTTCACCTTTGGCGATCCGTCGCGCGACCCGCGTGCGCACGTGGTATCGGTCGCGTACATGGCGCTGATTCCCGACCCGGATGGCATCGGCGCGCCGTGCGACAAATACGCGACCGGCAGATGGTACGAAGTCGCGCGTCTGCCGCAGCTTGCGTACGATCACTCGCTGATGGCCGCGTACGCGGTCAAGCGGCTGAAGTCGAAACTCGAGTACACTAATATTGCGCATGCGCTGCTGCCGCGGGAATTCACCTTCGCCGAATTCGAGGACCTGTACTCGCTAATCCTGAGCCGCCCGCTCGATCGGCGAAACTTCCGCCGGCGGATTCTCGCGATGGGCCTGCTCAGACGGCTGCCGCATACGCGGCGCGGACCGCATCGCCCAGCCGCTCTATACAGTTTTGCGAATCAAAGCCTAAGATTCATCGAGATGCTATAATTTCCGGCTCGGAGAGACTCATGTTCAAGGGCGTCAAAGGAATTGCCGCACTGACGGCCGGCGCGGCTGTGGTGGTGGTAATCGTTTACGCCGGCTATGTGTCGACTCAGGCGCAGCTGCCGGCGGGCCAGATGGCCGCGGCCTCCGATTCTGCGGCGCGGCTGCGGATAACGCTCGACCCGAAGAATTTCCAGGGCAATGTGCGCGAGGCATATGAAATCGCCGAGCGCGATCCCACGCTGCTGGCGCAATTGCATTGCTATTGCGGATGCGACAAAACCCTTGGGCACAAGGTCCTGCTCGATTGCTACCGTGATATGCACGGCAGCAAGTGTGCGATCTGCGTCGGCGAGGCGCACGATGCTGAGTCGATGGCAAGCAAGGGCACGCCGGTCGAACAAATCCGCGACGCATTGCGCGCGCGTTACGCCCACGGGAGCTGAGCTTGGTCGGGCTGATCTCCGCGTACATCGAACACTTCACCTATCTTGGATTGTTCGTTGTTCTGATGCTGTGCGGACTTGGGCTGCCGATTCCGGAAGACGTGGCGCTGCTCGCGGGCGGCTATTTGGCGCATCGCGGGATCACGCGCTACCCGATCACGCTGGCGGTCTCGCTGCTGGGCGTGGTCACGGGCGACAACTCGCTGTTCTTCATGGGCCGGCGCTTCGGCACGGGACTGGTGCGCTACTTCGCGCTGGCGTGGCCCGGCCGCCAGCATCAGATCGAGCGCATCGAGCGTTTCATGCAGCGTCACGGGGCTCGCGCGATCTTTTACGCGCGATTCCTGGCCGGTCTGCGCGCCTTGGTCTATTTGTCGGCCGGATCTTTTGGCGTGCGCCCGGCGGTGTTTTTGCTCTATGATCTGCTCGGAGCGCTGATTTCGGTGCCGATCGTCGTAACCTTGGGCTACATTTTCGGCAAGCAAATCGAGATGATCGTCAGTTACATCGGCGGCTTCGAGCGGCTGATCGTGATCGTGGCGATCCTGAGCGCCGCAGTATATGGGACCCGGTTGCTGATTCTGCGCAAGGCCAGCGAGCCCGTGCCCAAGAGCGGATAGGTCCAATTATTGGGGAATTATATAGTTAACTCTCTCGGCTAAAGACTCAAGCCCCCGAAGCGCGGAAAGTCCAAGAAGCGAACCGCGTGGCCCAAGCAGCTCGGCTAACGCGCTTTACTACGGCGATAATCTCGACGTACTCCCGAAAGAGATCAAGGACGAGTCGGTCGATCTCATCTATCTGGACCCGCCGTTCAACAGCCAAGCTACCTACAACGTCCTGTTCAAAGCCCCGACTGGCGAACAGTCGCACGCACAGATCGAAGTGTTCGAGGATACTTGGCATTGGGGTGAATCCGCCGAGCGTGCCTTCGATGCCGTAATGAACAGCGGCAATACCGACGTGGCGGAACTGCTGCGGGCGATGCGGTCCTTCCTTCACGAAAACGACATGATGGCTTATCTCGCGATGATGGCTGTCCGGCTCTTGGAATTGCACCGCGTTCTGAAACCGACTGGATCGCTTTATCTTCATTGCGACCCCACGGCGAGCCATTACTTAAAGATTTTGCTTGACGGCGTTTTCCAGCCTCAAAATTTCCGCAACGAAATAATTTGGAAGCGCAGTTCGGCCCACAGTGACGCCAAGCAGGGCGCTAAGCACTATGGTCGCCTTACAGACACAATTTTCTTCTATTCCAAAGGCGAGGACGTAACATGGAATCAGACCTACCGGCCCTACGACGAAACTTACACCGAGCGCGATTATCGGCGCGTCGATACTGACGGACGGCGTTACCGGCTAGACAATATCCAAGGTCCGGGCGGAGCCGAGAAAGGCAATCCCTATTACGAGGTCATGGGGGTTTCTAGATATTGGCGCTATTCCCGCGAAAAGATGCAACAACTTATCAGGCAAGGCCGCATCATTCAGACGCGCCCCGGTGCAGTGCCGCAGTACAAACGGTATCTTGACGAAATGCCCGGCGTTTCCGTACAGAATCTGTGGGACGACATTCCGGTCATCAACAACCGTTCAAAGGAACTATTGGGCTATCCGACGCAGAAGCCGCTGGCTTTGCTTGAGCGCATCATTACCGTTTCAAGTAACGAAGGAGACCTTGTGCTTGATCCTTTTTGCGGTTGCGGCACGGCGGTTCACGCCGCAGAGAAACTCGGTCGCAGCTGGATCGGAATAGACATTACCCATCTTGCGATCTCGCTGATCGAAAAGCGCCTGACCGACGCCTTCCCCGGCATCAAGTACGAGGTTCACGGTACGCCGAAAGATATAGAGGGCGCCCGCGATCTGGCAGCCCGTGACAAGTATCAATTCCAGTGGTGGGCGGTGTCGCTGGTCAATGCCGTGCCGTTCGGAGGGAAGAAAAAGGGGGCCGATACCGGGATCGACGGCGTGATCTATTTCAAGGATTTCAAAAAGAAAGGGGAAGCTCTTGTCGGTTCGACCACGGAGAAAATCATTGTTTCGGTCAAGGGTGGCGAAAGCGTAGGCGTCAGCATGATCCGCGATCTCGCGCACGTCATCGAGCGCGAGGGAGCCAAGATGGGGCTGTTCATAACACTTGCGGAGCCGACCGATCCGATGCGGAAAGAGGCGTTGAAAGAAGGCTATTTCGAGAGTCCCGGCCTGAAGGGAAAATACCTCAAGCTCCAGATCGCCACTATCGAGGAATTGCTGGCCGGGAAAAAGCCGGAACTGCCGCCGCTCGTCTCATCATTCGCCCAGGCGCCAGAAGAAGCCCCGGAACAAGGCGCTTTAAAAATTTGATGCAATTGTTACGCAGGTTATTGCCACTGATTTTGATAGCGTCGTCCTTACTCCTAGGCGCCGCAAGCTCAAGCCCAACGCCAAACTCCGCGCCGAGCAATCTGCGGCCAACCGCAGAAAATAGGCAAGCCCGCAACGCGGACGATCGACCCGCGACAGACTATGAACCGACCACTCTCACGCCTTCCCGCGTCGTAACGTCGGCAACCCCAGTCCTGAATCAAAATGTCGATAGGAATACAGAGCAGGGCAAATACCAAGCGGCACAATATCGACTGAACCGTTTCCAGACTTGGTTCAATGGATTATTAGTTCTCTTTACTGCCGCCTTGGTCGCCGTCGGCAGCTGGCAGGCGCGTCGCTTGCGACAGACCGTCGAAGCAACCCAAGAGACCGCCGAAGCAGCGAAAAAAAGCGCCGACGCTACCGAGGTCGCGGCAAAGGCCGCAAAGACCAGCGCGGAAGCTCTCATCCGCAGCGAATGGCCCCGGTTGCTCTTTGAACGATTCGATCCGATCGGCCCAATTTTTAAAAATGATCCGCCGCCAAATTGGCCGAATGTGATCGTTGGGTTCAGAAATTATGGCCGAACACCAGCATTTGTCACCGAGATATTCATTGGCAGCCAACTGATCCCCGATCTGCCACCAGATCCAAAGCCGAATTATTGGAGCCCGATTCCAGTAAAACCGGTTGTCGTGGTTCCTCCGAATGAAAGATTCACCCGCTCTCGTTACCTCGCCGGCCGGCTTAGACGGGAAGACCTTCATGCCATACTTCAGGGAAAGACGAACTATTGGGTCTACGGATATGTCAATTGCCTCGACTATCGGGGTGATACTCACAGGACCGGTTTTTGCGCGCGATGGAGAGTCGAACCCGACATTTGGTCCCACGACGGGCCGCCAAACTACACCTACAACTACCACGCAGAGGGCCATTAACGCTCTGGCCTCTCAGGTTGCTCCTTATTCTGCGGCTTTGGCGGCAGGGGAGCCACGTATATAATTCTCTATTATTGCGTGGCCGTGCCGGCCTGCCCGGCGATATCGAAAATGGAATCATACTTTCCCGCGCTGAACCTCAAAGCGAAACTGATCGTGCTGATGGTGGCCCTGCTCGGGCTTACGCTGGGCGCCGAGGTGTGGGTCAGCCTGGGCACCCAGGCGGCGATCGTCGCGACCACCCAGGAGCGGGTCAAGGACCTGGCGCGCGTGATCCAGATCAGCGTGCAGGAGCTGACCGCGGTGGGCGGCACCGATCGCGATCTGCTGCACAACTACGTTGGCGACCTGCACACCAAGGGACTCGAAGTGTCCATCGCGTCGAGCGAAAATCTGATCCTCAACAGCTCGAATCCGCATCTGATCGGCGCTGCCCTGCGGCCCAAGCAGGCCGAATGGCTTACGCCCGAGCAACTCAAGCATCCCTATGACCTGGTGACTATTCCGGCCGGCAAGCTCGGTCCGCTCGCGCCGGAGACGACGGTCTATCTGATTCCGGTCGAGGTCGAAGATCATCTGCTTGGCTACGTGCAGGTGGTGGCGAATTTTGGCGACTTCGCGCAGCCGCTGGCGCAGAGCCGGACTCGTGAGCTGATGATCGCGTTTGCGATTTTCGCAATCGGCCTGGTCTTCGCTTACATCCTCGCCGATCGCTACGTGAAGCCGATTCATGCGGTCGCGAACGCGGCGCAGAATATCGCGGCGCGCGGCCTGGAACCGGTTCTGGAGGCGCATCGGCGCGATGAGATCGGCTTGCTGACGCGCAGCTTCAACGACATGGTTGGCCAGCTCCGGCGTGCGCGCGAGCGCGAGCAGGAACTCAACCGGCTCGAACGATTCACCGCGCTTGGGCAATTGGCCGGTGGCCTGGCGCATGAAATCAAGAACCCGCTGAACTTCATCAGTCTTGCACTCGATCAGCTCCGCGCGCGCTATGCTCCGCAGCAGCCCAACGATCGCGAGGCGTTTCTCCGTCAGCTCGTGATCATGAAGGATGAGATGCGGCGGTTGTCGGAGCTGGTGCAAAGCTTTTTGCATTACGGCAAGCCGATCGAGATATTCCCGGCGCCCACCGACGTGCGTCAACTGGTGGACCAGGTCGTGGCGCTGTCGGAATCGAAAATGAAAAGCCAGGGGATCGAGCTGGTCGAGGAATGCAACGGGGCGTCCCCCATTCTCAACGTGGACGCCGAGAAACTCCGCACCTGCTTTATCAACGTGGTCGCCAACGCGATCCAGGCGATGCCCGAAGGCGGCACCATGCGTATTGCATTTCGGCGCGTCGATGGCTCGATGGTGATTACTTTCTCGGACACCGGCGCGGGTATCGAGGCTGAAGTCGTGAACCACGTCTTCGAGCCGTTTTTCACCACCAAGCGCGAAGGAATTGGCCTCGGGCTGTTCCTGTCGAGGGCGATTGTCGAGACGCACGGAGGTACAATCGATATCGGACCCAACCCGGACGGACCCGGAACCACGGTAACTTTCACCTTCCCGCCTAGCGCGGTACACGGACACAATCATGCCCCAGGCTTCAGTGCTGGTCGTTGAAGACAACGACCTCGAACGCCAGATCACCGCGGACACGTTGCGCGAAGAGGGATTCGCAGTCGAAGAGGCTGGCGTCGGCAAGCGCGCGATCGAGTTGCTGGCGCTGTCGCGTTTCGACGTGGTGCTCACCGACCTCATGATGCCGGGGATGTCGGGCGAGGAGCTGCTCGCGAAAGTGCGCGGCGCCTATCCGGCCAGCCAGGTGGTGGTGCTGACCGCCCACGGCTCGACCGACAGTGTCGTGCAGGCGATGAAGGCCGGCGCTTTCGACTACCTCGAGAAGCCCACCGATCGCGAGAAACTCGTGACCAGGGTGGCCAAGGCGGCGGAATTCGCAAACCTCCAGCAGGAAAATCAGCTGCTGAAGCGGCGCCTCGAGGGCACTTTCGAGATCGAGGGCATCATCGGACAGGATCCCGCCATCCAGGAAGTGATCCGGCTGGTGCGGCGAGTCGCGCCGTCGAATTCGACGGTCCTCATCCAGGGTGAGAGCGGGACCGGCAAGGAAATCGTGGCCAAGGCGATCCATCGGCTGTCGCCGCGCGCGGCGCGCCAGTTCGTCGCGATCAATTGCTCGGCGATTCCCGACAACCTGATCGAGAACGAACTGTTCGGCCATGAGCGCGGCGCATTCACCGGCGCCAACGAGCGCAAAATAGGGCTGTTCGAGACCGCCGACAAATCGACGCTGTTTCTCGACGAGATCGCCGACCTGCCGCAGGGAATGCAGGCGAAGATTCTGCGCGTCCTGCAGGAAAAGGAACTGCGGCGCGTCGGCGGCAACGATTCCTTTCGCATCGACGTGCGCCTGGTCGCCGCGAGCAATCGCAACATCGCCGAGGAAGTCGGCGAAGGCCGCTTCCGCGAGGATTTGTACTATCGCATCAACGTCGTGACCGTCACCTTGCCGCCGCTGCGCGATCGGCGCGGCGACATTCCGCTGCTCGCCAATCATGCACTGGCCAAATTTGGACATCTTGCCGAAGGCCGCGTCAAGGAGATCGGCCGCGAGGCGATGGAAGTCCTGCTCGACTACTCGTGGCCGGGCAACGTGCGCCAGCTCGAGTCCGCGCTCGAACGCGCGATCCTGCTCTGCGAGGGGGACAAGGTGATGCCGCGCGATTTGCCCGACGAAGTCCTCTCGCGCAAGAAGCCGGGCCGCAGCAGGGACGCTCAGCGCGGCGACCGATACGAGATCCCGACCGAGGGCTTCAACTTCGAAACGTTCGAGCGCGACGCAATCCTCCAGGCGCTCGAGCGCAACGACTGGGTAATCGCGAAGGCGGCGAAAATGCTCGCCATGAGCTATCGGACTCTGCAATACCGGATCGACAAGTTCGGCCTGAAGCGCGGAGAACAGCCCAAGCCGCCCCCCGCCGAAGTGAAGTGACGGGCAGACTCAGCGGTCTCTATCGAGATTAGTTCTTCGCCCAGCTCGTCGGCAGGTAAATCCAGCATTGGATTTTGCGCCCGTCGGCGGCGAGCACTTCGATTCGCTCGCGCGTGTAGAGCGCCGGCACCTCTTCGTATTCGTCGAGGATCGCCAGCTCGCGCGCGCTTAGACCTTCGAGGATTGCGCCATCCGTGACGCCGTCCGCCTGCTTTGCGACGAAGTAGTGGCGCTTTCGACCTCGAACGTAGCCCGGCAGCCGCCCCGGGCTTGCGTCGATCGGCCTGCCCAAAAGGATTACGCGCTCGGCTGGATTCATCAGGGTGCCGTACACGAAAAGCAGTTCGTCGCCGTTATCCAAATTCGTTACCGCCGCAAGTCCGTATTGCCGCACCCGTCGCCTTCGCTTACGCTCGCATCTTCAAAGCGCGATGTTGGAAAGAATATACCTGTTCCTCGACCAACTTGGCGAAGTCGGAGTACTGATCGGCGATTTCTTCCGCTACGTGGTGCGCCGCCCGTTCGAAGGCCGCCTCTTGCTCGATCAACTCGACGCGGTCGGTGTGCAATCGGTCAACGTCGTCAATCTGACCGCAATTTTTTCCGGCATGGTGCTGGCGCTGCAAATGGGCCAGTTCCTGGCGAAGTTCGGCGCCAAGATATACGTGAGCCGCATAATGGGACTTTCGCTCCTGCGCGAGATGGGACCGGTGTTGAGCGCGCTGATGGTCGCGGCGCGCGTCGGCGCCGGTATCACGGCCGAGCTCGGCACGATGAAGGTGACCGAGCAGATCGACGCGATGCGCTCTCTCGCCACCAGTCCCGTCAAGAAGCTGGTGGTGCCGCGCGTGCTTGCAACCATCATCATGATGCCGGTGCTGACGGTGCTGGCCGACGCGATCGGTTTGCTCGGCGGGATGGTTATTTCGGTCACGCAGCTCGGCGTGAGCGCCGACTATTTCTACAGTTCGTTGATTCAGAACGTGCGGCTCGATGACCTCCTGAGTGGACTTGGGAAATCGGTATTCTTCGGCTTCGAGATCGCGATAATCGCATGTTCGAAGGGCCTGTCCGCCACCGGTGGCGCCGACGGCGTCGGCCGCGCGACGACCTCGGCAGTGGTGGCCGCCTCGATCACGGTGCTGATCTCGGATTTCTTTTTGACCAAGTTTTTTCTATCGATCTGATGACCAACGACGGACGAAAACGATTCATCGAGGTCCGCCAGCTCCGCAAGAGCTTCGCCGGCAAGCCGATTTTGCAGGGTGTCGATCTCGCGGTCTTCGAAGGAGAGACCCTGGTCGTGCTCGGCGGCAGCGGCGAGGGCAAGAGCGTCATGCTGCGCCACCTCAACGGGCTGGAGCGCCCCGACAGCGGCGAGGTGATCGTCGAGGGCCGGCGCCTGAACGATCTCAGCGAGGACGCGATGGCCGATATTCGCAAGCAGGTCGCGATGGTCTTCCAGGGCGGCGCGCTGTTCGATTCGTTCACCGTGTTCGACAATGTGAGCTATCCGCTGCGCGAGCACGGCGAGATGGACGAGCCTGCCATCGAGCAGCGCGTGACCGAACTGCTGGACATGGTCGGGATGGCGCGCGTCGAGCATCTTTATCCGGCGGAACTCTCCGGCGGAATGAAAAAGCGGGTGGCGCTGGCGCGGTCGATCGCGCTCCAGCCCAAGGCGGTTCTGTACGACGAACCGACCACGGGATTGGACCCTCTGGTGACGCACAAGATAAACTTGCTGATTCGGGGCTTGCAGCGCCAGTTGGGTTTTACGTCGGTCGTGGTGACGCACGATCTCAAGAGCGCGTTCATGGTCGGCGACCGCTTCGCGCTGCTCGACCAGGGACGGATAAGATTCAGCGGCACCGCCGATGAAGTGCGCACGACCCATGACGAATTGATGCGCGAATTCGTGGAGATCGCGCTATGACAATCACGATGCGAGGTGAGCGTGGCTGATTCCGCGTATTCGCGAGTGCGGGTCGGAGCACTGATCGCGGCCGGGCTGGCGGTCCTGTGCTTCGCGATCCTGACCATCGGCCATGGCGCGGAATTCTTCACCCACACCGAAATCCTGCAAGCTCATTTCGAGAAAATCAACGGCTTGCAGACCGGAGCGCCGGTGACGCTGTCGGGAGTCCGGATTGGCGCCGTCGAATCGATAAAGTTTCCGCCCGAACCCGAGAACGGCTACGTGGTCGTGCGAATCTGGATCGAAGAAACCGCCGCCGAGCGCGTGCGAACCGATTCGATCATGCAGATTCATTCGATGGGCCTGCTCGGCGACAAATTCGTCGCGCTGACCCCGGGCACGGCAGCCGCGCCGCCCGCGACTCCGGATACCATCCTGGCTTCGGTCAATCCGGTCGACTACGAGACAATTCTGCAGCGCGAAGGCACCGACGATTTGATCGCAAACGTGATGGCGATCTCCGGTTCGTTGCGCTCGATACTCGCGTCAATCGAAAAGGGTCACGGATTGGTCAGTCAACTGGTTCGCGGCGAGGACGCCACCGCGCTGAAAAATCGGCTGACGCTCGAATCGATTCAGCTCACGCTCGATCACGTCGACAAGCTGTCGATCGCGCTCGGCCAGGTGATGGACCGGATCAACAATGGCCGGGGCGTGGTCGGCGCGATGCTGAGCGATCAGACCGACGGCAAAAAGTTCCTGGATAATCTCGCGGATACTGCGGCCAGGATTCGCCAGACCAGCGCGCGGCTGGACATGCTGATCGCGCGTTTCGACAAAGCCAACGGCATTTTACCGCAACTGATGGAGAACAAGGATTTCTCCGATGACGTGCTGCCGAACCTGCGCCGGTCGTCGCATGACTTGAAAGACATCCTCCAGAAGATCAACTCGAGCCGGGGCACCGCGGGCCTGATGGTCAACGACCCAACGCTGTACAATCAACTGACCGGCTTCATGGATAACGGCGGTGGATGGGGCCTTCGGTTCATCAACGGCTTTTACGATTTGACCCATCCGTTCGCGAGCCCGGCGCCGGGTGCCGGCGCGCAGCCGGTGATGCTGATGGCGTCGCAAGCGGGCGCGTGCAGCGCGCAGCCGGCGGCGGCCACAGTGTCGGCGGCGATCCCCGCCATCGCTGCGCCTGCGCCAGCCGTCGTGAATTCATCTTCATCAAAGTGACGAGGACCCCGATGAAACAAGCTCAGGTTGCCCCAGATGTCTTCGTTATGTTAGCTGCATACGATGCTTGAGATATCGATGATGACGCAGCGGACATTTCTCGCGCGCGCGGCGGTTGGGCTGCTCGCCCTATTCGCCGTCGCATGCTCCGCCTTGAAGGGTGGGTCGCTAAGCACCGGCATGACGCCCGAGCAGGCGGTGGATGCGATGGGTCAGCCTGACCTGAAGGATAGCATCGCCGATCCCAGCCACACCGGCGCCAGCGTGTTGCGATACGTATGGCTCGAGCCGGGCAAGGCGGCAATCTTCGGTTCCGACGATCGCGTCGCAAGCATCCAGGATGTCGAGACCAACACCAAGCAGCACGTCGAGGAGCAGGCTCGCGCCGAGGCCTCGGGGCCGCCACCGCAGTTCGATCCGATCGAGACGCCGCTCAATTATCTGTTCTTTCCGGTCAAGGCCGCGACGATTTATTTCGGCGCTGGCGTCAATTGCCTCGGAGGCGGTGGCTGCCGCAAGCCGGAGCTTCCGTCGCCGGGTTCCGCCGGCTAGTCCGGAATTCCTGAAACTGAGATGACGCGGCGGCCGATCGCCGGATCGGCCGCCGCTTCTTTTGGTCCGTCGCTCATCTACGCTTGCGCGTCGCCGTTCATCTCGTGACCGTGCGTCACCCTCGATTCGACTTCGGCCAGACGCTGCCCGACTGGAATTGAAGGTCGGGACAGCGTCGGTTGGACCGTGAATGGATTGTCAAACCGAATCCGCCGCATCGAATCGCTGACCGCGAAGCCAGCCGCGAACACAGCATGCAGCAGCCTCGCCAGCGGCTCACCCTCGAGCACCATCGGCTGCACCCATAGCTCGCCGCCGTCGGTCGTCTCGCAGTACGGCCACAGGATAGGATCGCCAGCCTTCACAAAGTTTACCCCTGCATAGGAGGGCGTCTGGTCGGCTGGCTTGATGGTCGGATAAACCAGGACTGCTTGGACCTGCATCAGACCCGCCAGAATAACCGAGCCGCGCTGTGCCAGCAGACCGGCGCCCTTGGCGAACGACCACAGCTTTCCGCCCTCGATCACCGACCGCGGCGGCAGATGGCTCAAGTCGGGCTGCGGATAACTTTGCGGGAAGCTGGCGAGATCGTGGATCAGAAATCCCGACATCATTTGCTCTGGGAGATCGTCGTCGTGCTCGAACAGCCCGTAGAGAATCCCGTATTCGAGATGAATCTTCGCCAGATTGGACCGCTGCGTCTCCCGGTAGCGTGCGCCCTGCTTCGCGCGCGCCTCCTCCATCCGTTCGCCAAAAATCCGTCGTTCACTCTCGGTCGTGAGTTGCCGTAGTTCCATTGCGTTCATACCTCCTGCAGCGGGGAGTTGATTCTTCCCGTCGTTGCCGAATGGAACTGGAGACCGCGGGGACGACCCGGAAGCGAAAAGGCTTGCCCGTCGCTGACTGCTTGAAGACGCGGTATGAAAATCGATCATGGCTTGGTAAAAGGCGAGGTCCCCCTCTTTTTCGCTCCCCTTCGGGGCTGCCTTCGATGCGAACCGGACTGGGCGGCGTCCCAGAGACCCCCCGTCCTGGCAGGGTTCGCAGGCCGTGATCGGTGGGAATGGTCATTATATAACGCAAACGGTGCAACTTTCGGTCATCTGCTAACTCAGGGTCTCGTTAACAGAGTCAAGGTGTTAACGCAAGTGCAACTCACTGGCGCCTTTCTGAGCGCTTGCATCGCGGGAAGCTATCGCCGTACACTTAGTGTTCATACGTGGGAGACTGTGGGTCGTGACATTCAAGTCTGAGCAAGCTTCCGCGGTAGATGCCGTGGTCGAAAAAATCCTGAGACGGGCGCACCAAGCCGGCCGCAATGAACTTCAAGCATGGAGGAAGCCGCAGCGCGAATTGCGGGAATTGGTGCGCCTCGACTACGTGCGCGCCATGCGACAAACGCTCGATTACCGCACGTTGCGCGCCATCATTTGCGAGGCGAGGAAGATATGGCCGCAGTTGAATCGCAATCAGTTTCGGCCCAAGACGCTCAACCAGCTCGCCGCCATTTCGTCAGACCTGCGCATCCATCTTCAGACCGCCCCCTATCGCGGACCCGAAGGCATGGCCCTACGCGGCTTTTACGTGGACAAAGCCCCCAAAGTGCTCAAGCATCCGCTCATTTATCTCAACACCGCGCATCATCCGGGCGCGGTTTCGGCAACCTTCATGCATGAGATGGGCCATCACTTGACGGCGAAGGTTACTGGAAACGCCGGCGAAGGAGTTCACTATTTCTTCCACGCCGGCCACCGCGCTCATCTCAGCCAACCGGCGGAACTCGCCGCCGACGTGCTCGTAAGCCTTGCGGCGTATCCCGAACCCCTCGCGCGCAGACTTTTCGCGACGCCTTGGGATTTGGGGTTGGTCGCGCGCGCCGGCAGGCTTCCCGACCAGGCGTTCGCGCAGATTCGCAAGCACGCGTGGAAATTGGGTGGAATTGATTTTGGCGCTTCACTACCGCCCGGCCAGAGCTTCAATTATCTGACCGGAATGATCCATTACGCAAAACTCCGATGGGCACTACTGGTGGAATACGATCTATGAAAAAAGAAACTCTCGGTCAGGTCCTCAAACAGCGTCGCGGTGCTTATGACCTCACTCAGCGTGAACTCGCGCGCAAACTCGGCGTCAAGGCCAGCCACGTCGCCTATCTCGAAAACGGGAGGCGCCGCCCTTCCCTGTCGCTGCTATCGCGGCTGGCGGAAACGCTCGATCTCGACAAGCAGCGGCTGTTCCTGCTGGCCCATCCGGAGGCGCAGTGGATTGTCGGTAAGGATCACGGGTCTGCGCCCGCCAAACGGCAGGAAAATGCGTGGCGCAAGTTTGCGCAAAATCGCGGGACGCTGGTGCGTCACAAGGTGACGGATCGGGAGCTCAAGGTTCTGCAGAAGGTGAGCATGCTCGGCCGCGTGTCGGCGCCGAATCAGTTCTTGTTCATCTTGAACGCGATTCGCCAGGCGGTTGAAGAAGAATAGCCGAGCTCGCGCTTCAGCTTTTCAACTTTTCGACTGCCCTTTGCCGGCGGCACGCCGATTCCCTTGCGGAATTCGCTGCGGGCAGCCATCGGGTCGCGCGCGACCGCCTTGTTGTAGGCGGTTCATTCTTTCTTATCATTGGGTGCAGGGGTCACCCCTGCCAATGTCAAGCCGTTGAGGAGCCGCATGCGATGGTTTAGGCTGAGCTGATGGAAGTGCATTTTCGATGAAGATCGATATCGACCTCAAGTCCGGATTTCTGCAGAACCTCAAGCGCGAAGTGCTCGAATCGCTCAATCTCGAAGAACGCGCGATCATCGAGGTTTCCACCGGCGAGATGGGCGTCAAACCCGACGCCGTCAAGCTTGGATGGCTCAAGATGCGGACCAAGGAGACCTGGACCAAGCAGCGCTACACCAAGGCTCTCGGCCGCACCATGGAAAAGCTCCGCGAAGCAGTGGCTCTGGCAGAAAAGAGCAAAAGAGACTGATCGCTCGGGCGCTCCTGTCAGGGCTCAATCCGCGCCACTCGACGCTTGCCCACTTCGAGCACCTTGTGCTCGCCCGGCACGAAGCGAAAATTCACATCGGTTATCGTGCGGCCGTCAACCCGCACCGCTCCCTGGCTCACCAGGCGCCGCGCCTCGCTGGTCGAAGGCGTGAACTGCAACTGCTTCATCAGTTCGCAAATCCACAGATCCTCGGCGATTCGATACACCTGCGCGCTGGCTGGAATTTCCCGGCGCTGGAACTTGCTCTCGAAGTATTGCTCGGCGCGATTCGCGGCGCGTGCGCCGTGGTATTCCGTGACGATCGCGCGGGCGAGGCGTTTTTTCGCTTCCATCGGATGCAATCCGCCCGACTTCACCGCCGCGACCTCCTCCGGCGCGGCCTTCGTAAGCAACTCGTAGTATCGAACCATCAATTGATCGGGCGCCGACATCAGCTTGCCGTACATGTCCTCGGGCTTGTCGGTCAGCCCGACGTAGTTTCCGTATGACTTGGACATTTTGCGCACGCCGTCGAGACCTTCGAGCAGCGGCATCGTCATCACCGCTTGCGGCGCTTGTCCGAAGTGTCTTTGCAGCTCGCGCCCGACCAGCATGTTGAACTTCTGATCGGTGCCGCCAATCTCGAGATCCGCTTCCAGCGCGACCGAATCGTAGCCTTGAATCACGGGGTAGAGCAGTTCGTGCAGGAACAGCGGCTCCTGGTCCGCGAGCCGCTTCTCGAAATCGTCACGCTCCAATAGGCGGGCCACGCTGACCTTCGCTGCAATTTCGATCAGGCGGCGCACGCCCATTTCATTCATCCACTCGCTGTTGAAGCGGACATCGGTGAGCTCGCGATCGAGAATCTTGAACGCCTGTGCGCGATAGGTTTCCGCGTTGCTCTCGATCTGATCGCGCGTCAGCGCCTTTCGCGTCTCGGAGCGTCCGGTGGGATCGCCGATCATCGCCGTGAAGTCGCCAACCAGGAAAATTACGGTGTGGCCTGCATCCTGAAAGTCGCGCAGCTTCTTGAGCGTCAGGCTGTGACCCAGATGCAGATCGGGCGCGGTTGGATCCATCCCGAGCTTGATCCTGAGCGGCCGGCCCAGCGCGAGTTTGGCCGCCAGCTCGGCCGGAGAAATGACCTCGGTGCTGCCCTTGGCGAGTGCGGCAGCCTGTTCGTTCGCCCGATCTTCGTTCACGTTCCGATTCGTCAATTCCGTTCGCCGGAGTTCCAGTGGCCCTCAAGCGTACAGGATTATTGACCGCGCGGAATAGCCCGCCCGCCGCTTCTATCGGACTCGCCGCGCGCGGATTATCCGCGATTAGCCGCTCGCCTGCCTTGATAGTGCGCCCGCTTGCCTACGGTCCGAATGCGGCGGCGACGGTCGTGCACGCTTTGCAGTTGACGGGCAGGGATCATGCCCAGCCTCCGCAACCCTCGTTCCACCACGCCGAGTGCATGCTCGTGGAGAATGCCTACTTCGCGCACCCGGAACTCGCGGTCCGGAAATTCCTCCCTGCCTGCCTTGCAGGCGTGCGAAAATGTGCGCCGACGCACGCCGAAGCAGCTCGGCCCGTAGAGTTCGCTCAGCAGCCACAGCGCGATCTCGTCCAGACCTCGCATGCACCATCCGATACATTGGTAGTCGTCGATTGCGTTGGCAGCCACCGGGCACGCATCCGCCGGCAATTCGTCCGCCACCAACCGTCTCGTCCGTCCGCTGTGAAGCAGTTCGCGCAAGCGGAAATAAAAGCGCAGCGCTTCCTCCGCTCTTCGGAAGCGGGTCTTGTTTTCATTAAACATGGGCAGCCCCCTATTCCCGGATGCAAATCTATGGGACCGCACGCAGCGTCTGGCCGGCGGGGCTAACCCAGGCTCCTCTCGCGTCTGCACGAATAGCGCAGCCATCCGAACGGGACGCGACATTTACCCGCCCAACGCGACGAGGTCTCCAATCTATGATTGCTCTAGCGCGGCACTAGTCGCCGTGTCAACAGAATGATTATGCTATCAGACAATTTGTTATCCGAGCGGCCGCTGAAAATATTCTAGCCGCGCTGATTGTAGCGATTCATTGCGGCTTCGAGTCCGTGCTCCGCGATCGCCTCGACCGCGCTCGCCGCACGCTCGAGGATCGGCGTGAGTGCCTCTCTCTCGGCCGCGGTCATCGCGCGAAGCAGGTAGTCCTTGTTTTCTTCGTTCTCCGGCGGCCGGCCGATTCCGATTCTGACCCGTATGAACTCCGTTGTTGCAAGCAACTCCGCGATCGAGCGAACGCCCCGGTTGCCGGCGTCGCCGCCGCCCTGTTTGATCCTGAGCCGGCCCGCTTCGAGGTCGAGTTCGTCATGCACCACGATCAGGTGCTCAGGAGCAATTTTGAAATATCCGAGCAGGTCCGAAATACATTCACCGCTTAGATTGTAAAAAGTCTGCGGCTTGACGAGTATCGCCGGCTGCCCGGCCAGCGTGACTTCAGCAGTGACGCCTTTGAATCTGCGCCGGCTCAGTCCGGCGCCTTTTGCTCTCGCGATTCGATCGATTGTCATGAATCCGGCGTTGTGTCGCGCGCGCGAGTATTCTTCGCCCGGATTTCCCAGCCCGGCCGCTACCCATTGAATCGATGAACGCGATTCGGATTCGGACCTCTTTTCGAATTGGCGGGACGAACGGAAATTCCCGAACAGACGCTTGATCGCCGCCATCAAATTCAACCGGGTCACGTGTGAATGCGGCACTTCGATTTCGATGCAGTTGCGCGGACCAGCGGCGCCAGCGCCTTGAACAGCGCGGCCATCTCGGCCGGAGTGCCAATCGAGATTCTGAGCGCGTCATGAAGCAACGGTGCTGCGAAATGCCGGACCAGGATTCCGGCCCGGCGCAACCCCCGCGTGACGGGCGCCATGTCCCGGCCCGGGATCCGCGCGAGCACGAAATTGGCCTGCGACGGCGGTACCACGAAGCCAAGCTTGCGCAGCCGCGCCTCGGTCAGAGCGCGCGTCCGAATCACTTTCGCGACATTGCGGCGCATCCAACCGGAGTCGCGCAGCGCTTCGGCCCCCGCGGCGAGCGCGACCCGGCTCAAGTTGTACGAATCCTTGACCTTCAGCAGCGCGTCGATCACCGGCGGACGCGCAAAACACAGGCCCAGCCGCATCCCGGCCAGCGAATAGGACTTCGACAGGGTGCGCAGAACTACCACGTTGCGATGGCGCCGGACCAGGCCGAGCGCGTTCTCGTCGGCGAAGTCAGCGTACGCTTCGTCGATCACGAGCAATCTGCCGTCCAGGCGTTTTGCCAGCGCGCCCAGGCTGCGGGTGGGAGTTGAGATGCCCGACGGCGAATTGGGACTGCACACGATCGTGAGATTGGCGCGCGCCTGCGCCAGCGCGTCGAGCGGCAGCTCGAAGTCGGCGCCGACCGGACAGTGAAGGATTCGCGCCTCCTGCACCAACGCCAACGTGTCGTACAGCGAATACGTCGGAACCGGATACGCGACGGTGTCGCCGCTTCCGAGCGTCGCGCGAAACACCATCGCGAGCAGTTCGTCCGAGCCGTTGCCCGCCATGATCATGCTTTGCGGTATCGAGTAGATTCGCGAGGCGCTCGCCACGAATTCATCGGCGCGCGGCGCCGGATACAGGCGGATCGCCGAACCTGCCATCGCTTTCGCAACCGCGCGGCGCACCCGCGGCGACGGCGGATACGGGTTTTCATTGGTGTTGAGCTTGATTAAGCGTTGGCCCGGGCGCGGCTGCTCGCCGGGCCGATACGGCGTCATCCTTTTGATCGATTCGCGAAACATGTGTGAATTATGAATCGAGCGGCGGCCAGATTCGAGTGCCTCGGGCAGGAATTCTTCACCTCTTTTGAATCGTAGTACGACTCTCGCGTTGATCCATGTTTCCGTTGGATGGCATGATCATATCCCAATGAGCGCGAATCGAAGTGCTTTGATGCCGGGATCTGTCCAATCCATCGCTGCCGGGATTTTCATGGCGGCGATGACCGTTCTTCCGTCGGGCTGCACGAAACCAGCGACGACGGCCGCGCCGTCGGTCCCCGAAGTCGCCGTGACCGATGTCATCCAGCAGGACGTAACATTGTACTCGGATTGGGTCGGCACGACTCAGGGTTTCGTCAACGCTGAAATTTATCCGAAGATATCCGGCTATCTCATTCACCAGACCTACCGGGACGGCGACGTAGTGCATGCCGGACAACTGCTGTTTCAGATCGATCCTCGCGAGTACCAGGCCGCGCTCGACCAGGCGCTCGGCAATCTTGCGCAAGCGCAAGCGCAGCTGAAGCAGAACCAGCAGAATCTCGACCGCTACACGATCCTCTATAAGCAGGCAGTGATTTCGAAGCAGGATTTCCAGAACCTAACCCAGACCACGCGCGCAAGTGCGGCGCAGGTGCAAGCGAATCAGGCCGCGGTCGAGAGCGCGAAGCTCAACCTGGAATGGACCAAGGTGAATTCACCGATCAACGGCGTCGCCGGGATCGCAAAGACGCAGGTCGGCGATCTCGTTTCACCCACTTCGCTGCTTACGACCGTCTCGCAACTCGACCCCATCAAGGTCGAATTCCCAATCAGCGAGCAGACATATCTTCAGTTCGCCGACAAAATCAACCAGGACCCGCAGACCCGCGCAAAGAACGGCCCAAAGCTCGAGATGATCCTTTCTAACGGAAGCACCTACAAATACACGGGTCAGTTCTATGACGTGAATCGCCAGGTCAACATCCAGACCGGCACGATCGAAGTTCAAGCAACCTTTCCGAATCCCGACAGTTTTCTGCGCCCAGGCCTGTACGCGAAAATCCGCGCCGCCACCGACGTCCGGCACAACGCGCTGCTGGTGCCGCAGGACGCTGTGCTCGAGACCCAGGGGCAATACCAGGTCGCCGTCGTCGGCTCGGACAATAAAGTGACGATGCGCACCGTTGAGATCGGCAAGCAGGCAGCCGGCCTTCGAATCATCGAGAAGGGAGTCTCGCCCGGCGAACGCGTCATCACCGAGGGATTGCAGAAGGTTAACGACGGGATGGAAGTCAATCCGCACGTCGTAGCCGCCCAGCCCGCACCTGCCCGCACCCCCGGACCCGCCGGCCAAGCGCCCTCGCCCGGCCCGACCTCAGGCAGCCAGAGCTAGCGCAGTGTCGAAGTTTTTCATCAATCACCCGATTGTTGCCGTCGTTATCGCGATCTTCTTCGTCATCGCCGGCGCGGTTATGGTCTTCCGGCTTCCAGTCGCGCAGTTCCCCGACATCGTGCCGCCGCAGATCCAGACCACCGCGATCTATACCGGCGCGGATGCGCTCACCGTCGAGGCTAGTGTCGCCACTCCGATCGAGGAGCAGGTCAACGGCGCCAAGAACATGATCTACATGCAGTCGATCAACGGCAACGACGGGACGATGACGCTGCAGGTCAGTTTCGAGGTTGGCACTAATGTCGATCTCGACCAGGTCCAGGTCCAGAACCGGCTGGCCCAAGCGACCTCGAGCCTGCCTGAACAGGTCAGCAACTACGGGCTGACGACGCAGCAGACGGTCGGCATCCCATTGCTGGTGTTTACCATAAGTTCGCCGAACCGGACGTGGGATCAGACCTTCCTATCCAACTACGTCGCGATCAATATCGAAGACGAGCTTGCCCGGATTCCCGGCATCGGCCAGGTCAAGGTATTCGGAGCGGCCAACTATGCGATGCGGATTTGGGTCGCACCGGATATTCTTTCCAAGCTTCAGTTGACGGTTGCAGACCTCGAGAACGCCATCGCGGCCCAGAACGTCGTCAATCCCGCGGGTCAAATTGGGGGCGCGCCGGCGCCGCCGGGCCAGCAACTCACCTACACCGTGCGCGCACAGGGCCGTCTGCTCAACGCGGACGAGTTCGGAGACATCATTGTTCGCGCCAACCCCGACGGATCGCTGGTACGGCTGAAGGATGTCGCCCGGATTCAGCTCGGCGCGGAAACCTATACGCAGCAGGCGTACACCAACGGAGTGCCGTCCGCGATCGTCGGCCTTTACCAGAACCCGGGCTCCAATGCGCTCGCTGCCGCCAGGCTGGCCAAGGCCAAAATGGCGGAACTCGCGGGCCATTTTCCCTCGGACATGCAAGTCGGCCTGACCTTGGACACGACCGTCCCTGTGACCGAGGGCGCCTTCGAGATCGTCAAGACGCTGCTCGAAGCAATCGGCCTGGTGATCCTGGTGGTCTTCATCTTTTTGCAAAGCTGGCGCGCGACGTTGATCCCAATGCTCACCATCCCCGTCTCGCTGGTGGGAGCCTTCATGTTCTTCCCCGCGGTCGGGTTCTCGGTCAACACGCTCGCGCTGCTGGGCCTGGTGCTGGCGGTCGGCCTGGTGGTGGACGACGCAATCGTCGTGGTTGAAGCGATCGAGGCAAAGATCGAGCAGGGGCGGTCGCCCAAAGACGCGGCGCTGGAAGCGATGGACGAGGTTGGCGGAGCGCTGGTCGGGATCGCACTCGTGCTGTCCGCCGTCTTCATCCCGGCCGGATTCATGGCGGGAATAACGGGCTCGCTTTATCGCCAGTTCGCACTGACGATCGCATTTTCCGTTCTACTCTCGGCCTTCAACGCTCTCACGCTGAGCCCGGCGCTCGGCGCACTGCTGCTACGTCCGAGAAGCACCGCACCCGGTCGCGGGCCACTCGCGCGCGTCTTCGCGGTGTTCAACGCGGGTTTCGCGCGGGCGCAAAATGGCTACGTGCGGACTTGCGACCTGCTCATCCGCAAGGTCGCGGTCGCGATCCTTTTGCTAGTGGGCTTTACCGTCCTCGCCGGCGGGCTTGGAAGAATTCTGCCGCAATCATTCCTGCCCGACGAAGATCAAGGCTACTTTTTTATGAACGTCGAGCTCCCGCCCGCCGCGTCGCTTGAGCGCACCAACGCTGTGATGAGGCAGGTCGACGCGATCCTGAAGCACGAGCCCGGGATCCACTATTACAATGCCGTCTCCGGCTACAGCATCCTCTCCCAGACGAGCAGCAGCCGGAGCGGGCTCTACTTCTGCCAACTCCAACCGTATGGCGATCGGACGGCTGCGGCTTTGCAAGCCGCAACGATCGTCGCCGACGTAAACCGCAAGATGGCGGCGCTGCCCGATGCCCAGGTCTTTGGCTTCTTGCCGCCCGCGATTCCCGGAGTCGGCCAGGCCAGCGGCATCGATTTCTTCGTTCAAGATCACGCTGGCAAAACGGTCGACTACCTTTGGCAGAATACTCAGAAGTTCCTCGCCGCGGCTAAAAAACGGCCCGAGCTGGGGCCTATGAACCTCCTGTTCGACCCGGCGACTCCGCAGATGTTCGCCGCGGTCGACAAGGACAAAGTGTTCAAGCTCGGCGTTTCGATCGAAGACGTGTACAGCGCATTGCAAACCCTGCTCGGCGGCTACTACGTCGATCAGTTCAACAAATTCGGGCGCGTGTGGAAGGTGTTCGTCGAAGCGGAGCCGCAGTATCGGGCCAGGGCGACTGACGTTGGTCAGTTTTACGTCCGAAACAAGCAGGGCTCGATGGTTCCGCTGTCGACGCTTGTAGACATGCAGCATGTGTTCGGACCCGAATACACCACGCGCTTCAACGAGTACCGCGGCATCGAGATCTTCGCGTTGCCTGCGCCGGGCTACAGCACCGGCCAGGCGATGAATGCGGTCACGCAGGTGGCAAACGAGGTCCTCCCCAACGACATGGGCTATGCCTGGAACGGAATCTCTTACCAGCAGTCAGTCGCTGGCGGCGGGGCCGGCGTCTTCGTGCTGTCATTGGTGCTGGTATTTCTGATCCTGGCCGCTCTCTATGAAAGCTGGTCGCTGCCCTTCAGCGTGCTGCTCAGCGTCCCGGTCGCAGTATGTGGCGCATTCTTCGGCCTGTGGTCACGCCATCTCGACAACGACGTCTATGCCCAGGTCGGTCTCATAATGCTGATCGGTCTGTCGGCCAAGAATGCGATTCTGATTGTCGAGTTCGCCAAAGCCGAGCTCGAGAAGGGCCAGTCTGTCGTCGCCGCGGCGCTCAATGGTGCGCGCGTGCGTCTGCGGCCAATTCTCATGACCTCGTTCGCGTTCATCATCGGCCTGTCTCCTTTATGGATCGCTTTGGGCGCCGGCGGCCAAGCCCGCCGTCTGATCGGGACGGTCACCATAACCGGCATGTTTTTCTCCACGGCCTTCGCAATCTTCCTCGTTCCGGCGCTCTTTGTGATCGTCGAGCGGCTGGCGCATATCCGTCGGGGAGAGAAGCCCCAAGCAGGGCCCACGGAGCAGAAGCATCCGCCCCAAGTGTCCGCCGTGGCTACAGCCGATCGTGCGGCGAAAAGCGGCTGACGCATCTGATGTTGGAAGCTGTGCCTTCTAAAAACCTGACCTGTGGCGGATGAGGATGCGACTATGAACTCAGCGTACTTTTCCGCGTTTGCCGCGCTCGCTGGATCAGTGGTCGGCGGCTTCATGATGTTGGCGTCGTCATGGCTGAGCCAGAAAGCTCAGGCCCGAGCGGAGCAGTTGGCGCACCATAGAACCAGG